>Ga0193702_1000215_pt1 | contig 23694 bp, 17 predicted proteins | sample U3a1metaG_FD_143060 | JGI IMG/M metagenome (GOLD analysis project Ga0193702, IMG submission 143060) | Soil microbial communities from a riparian zone of the East river system, Colorado, United States - U3a1 | ecosystem: Environmental > Terrestrial > Soil > Riparian zone | place: USA: East River... | reverse complement strand
AATTTGGGTTAGCGGCTTTATTTTACTGCTTAGCTTTGTTTTTATCGCGATAGCAACTGTTTTAATAGCCCCGGTTGAAAAAGCTATTAACAACTGGTATTATAACGATGCCAAAAAGATCCTGGCTGAGCGATCTGACCTTATCATTATTGGCATTACCGGCAGCTACGGAAAAACCAGCACCAAGCATTTTTTGTACCGGATACTGAGCGAAAAATATAATGTTTTAATGACTCCCGGCAGCTATAATACCACTATGGGGGTTATTAAAACAGTAAGAGAACAACTGCAGGCTACCCACCAGGTTTTTATTGTGGAGATGGGCGCCAAGCAACCTAATGATATAAAAGAGATCTGTGATTTGGTTAAACCACAAATAGGAATCTTAACCGCAGTTGGCGAACAGCATTTGGAAAGCTTTAAAACCATTCAAAATGTTCAGAAAACCAAGTTCGAGCTGATTGATGCTTTGCCGTCAGGCGGGCTTGCGGTGTTGAATGCAGATTATGAATATATTGCCAACCGCCCGGTTAACGACAGAGAAACTGCCCTATATTCGTCTGATAACGAAAAGGTAGATTTTTATATAAAAGATATCTCTTACTCTGCCAAGGGTTCGGCATTCTCTGTTTTTCAAAAAGGCAAACATTTGGCTGATTTTGAAACTAAATTGGTGGGCAGCTACAATCTTTCGAATATATTGGCTGGTTACATAGTTGCCAGGCATTTGGAGGTTCCGGATAGCAGCGTTGCCTTCGCTATAAAGAAATTGGAACCTGTACAGCACAGGCTCGAGGTTAAAGTACATCCTAATGGCGTTACCGTTATTGATGATGCTTTTAACTCAAATCCGGTAGGCTCGAAAATGGCCCTGGAGGTTTTAAAAGCGATTGAGGGTACAAGAAAGATCATCATTACACCCGGCATGATCGAGCTTGGCGAAAAACAGGAATATTATAACAGCTTATTAGGCGAACAGATTGCAGATACCTGCGATTATGCTATACTTGTAGGTAAAAACATAACTTTACCTATTATGAAGGGACTTAAAAACAAAAGCTACCCTGATGATAAAATATACGTGGCCCAAAACTTTAAGGACGCCGTAAATCATTTGGGAGGCATGACCAAAGCCGGTGATGTTTTACTATATGAAAACGATTTGCCTGACACTTACGAACTTTAGATTGATTATTAAAGAAGAACAATGAAGATAAATATTGGCGTTATATTTGGCGGAAGGTCTGTTGAGCACGAAATTTCTGTAATTTCAGCACAGCAGGCTATCAGTGCATTTGATAAAAACAGCTACGACATTACCCCCATCTACATTACCAAAACCGGCAAATGGTACACCGGCGATGCTTTGTTAAATGTAGATAACTATAAAAATACGGATTCGCTTTTAGCACAGTGCACCGAGATCTACCTTTCACCAACTTATGGCGATTTTACCATTAACGCTGTACAATCATCCATCTGGAAAAGCAAAACGCTTGGTAAAATAGATATTGCGTTCCCTATTATCCACGGCACCAATGGCGAGGATGGCTCGCTGCAGGGATTGCTTGAATTAAAAGGAATTCCCTATGTAGGCTGCGATGTTCTATCATCTGCTATCGGCATGGATAAGATAATGATGAAGATGGTTTTAAAAGAAAGCAAGCTGCCCGTGGTTGACTATACCTGGTTTACCGACAGAAGCTGGCATTTGGATAAGGAAACCATATTAGAAAACATTAATAAAATAGGCTTCCCGGTTATTGTAAAACCGTCAAATTTAGGGTCGAGTGTTGGGGTTTCAAAGGCTGCTGATGAAGCGCAACTGGTAGATGCTATTGAACTTGCAGGTAGTTTTTCAAGCCGGATTTTAGTTGAAAGAATGGTAACTGATCTTAAAGAGATCAATTGTTCAGTATTGGGAGATTCGGCTAATCAAACTGCCTCTGTATGCGAAGAACCACTGGGCGCTGGCGATATTTTAAGTTATAAGGACAAGTACATTACCAAAGGCAGTTCGTCAAAAGGGATGACCAGCACCAAACGCCAGATCCCGGCTAATATTTCAGTTGAGCAATCAACCTATATCCAGGATCTCGCCAAAGAAACCTTCAGGATCTTATCCTGTTCAGGGGTTTCGCGGATTGACTTTTTGGTGGATAAAAAGGACAATAAGGTATATGTGAATGAGATAAACACTATTCCCGGTTCCTTGTCATTTTATTTATGGGAAGCTACTGATAAAAAATTCGCTCAACTGCTAAAAACCCTTATTGATGTTGCCCTTAAACGCCAGCGTGAACGTGACAACCTTGTAGTGAGCTACAGCGAAAATATATTTAACATGAGCGCCGGTTTATCAAAATCGGGCAAATCATAAAACTCAAATGCCATGGCTGCAAAATATGTATCGATAAATAACCAGCTGATTTTAGAAGAAGAGGCTAAACTTGGTGTCTCTGACCTGGCTATGCATCGTGGCTATGGCATTTTTGATTATCTGAAAGTAATTGACAACCGCCCCATATTTATTGAGGATCATCTTAACAGGTTTTACAACTCGGCTAAGGAGATGTACCTTGATGTGATGATGGACAGGGCACAGCTTAAAAACGCCATTGAAGAGCTGATAGAGAAAAATGGTATCGCTACATCTGGAATAAAGCTTTTACTTACAGGCGGCTATTCGGAAGATGGCTACAGGATGGGCAAACCTAACCTGGTTATATTGCAATACCCGCTAAACCTACAGGAAGAAAATAAACTTGATGCCGGCATGAAGCTGGTAACTTATGATCATCAAAGGCAACTCCCTTTTATAAAAACCATTGATTACCTGATGGCGGTAAGGCTGCATCCGTTTATGAAGGAAAAAAACGCTGATGACGTTTTATACCACAATACCGGAGTTATCACCGAGTGCCCGCGCGCCAATTTTTTTGTGGTAATTGATAAGGAGATCATTACACCAAAAAGTAATATTTTAAGAGGAATAACGCGCAGCAAGGTCTTAAATTTCAAAGTAAGCGGTTACACCATTGCCGAGGAAGATTTTAGTATTGATGATCTTTCAAGTATTAAAGAAGCCTTTATAACCAGCACTACTCAATATGCCTACCCCGTTTCTGCCATTGATGGAAGATTGGTTGGCGATGGAAAAATCGGGCCGGTTACCAAACAGGTAAGAGAGCAATTGTTTAAACTGACTTATGCTCATAAATAACCTAAAACCTTTTCATTGCAATAGCCGCCGGAACCACGATTCATAGCTTTTTTGATCAGCCTGATTTATTTTTTAGTAAAAACTTTAAGGCTTTTCTTCTATACAAAAACCTTATAAAACGCCGCTTTCAAGCCCATATTATCCAAATAAAAATTTATTAAAAAAAGGCATTTATTGATGTAATAAACTAAAATATTAGTTGGTTTTGTCCGTTTCACTCACTTAACTTAAACAACAAAACCATGAACAAATTTTTGATTTTAATCGCTGCATTTTTATGCGCTTACCAGTTTTCAAACGCTCAAACTGAAAAGGGAAACCAAACGCTGGGATTCAATGTGGGATTAGAGTATACCCACAATTCGGATAATTTATTTGATAATGCCAGTATGGCAAATTCAAACAGTAGTACTAAAAACACCAACTTTACACTCGGCCCCCTTTACAGTTATTTTATTGCCGATAAGATAGATCTGGGTGCTACTTTTACGTTAAACTCTTACACTACCAGTACAACTTATCCAAACATTAGCGGTGCCAACAAAAGCCATAACAATAGCTACAATGCGCTGGTGTATTTGCGCAAATACTTTTTGTATGCTAACAAGATAGGTATCCGCACCGGCCCGTATGCAGGTTATCTGTGGGCAAACCAGGGTTATCAATACCCCGCAGGCCAGACCACTAACAATTATAGCAGCACAGGCCATGCATACCAGCTTGGCGCTAAGCTCGAAGCGGTCTATTTCCCTTCGAAACATCTTGGCGTTTCGGCGATGCTCGCAAATCTTGATTTTCAGCACGGAAATAATAAAAGCGTCAATAACGCAAATATTGACAAAACAAACAGCAACAGTGTGGATTTCAGCTTTATAAACAATGGTTTAGGATTATCACTATTTTATGTTTTCGGCCATTAAATAGTAAATCCGGAGGCTTTTAAGAAATGTTTAATCTGTAAGTAATCTTCAGGCGAATAAATCCGCCTGAAGACCCGATGAGAGGTGAATAATCATATGAGACCCCGGACTAAGTCGACGGGATGACATTCCAAATCCAATTTCAGGCATTTATAAAGCGGTTTTTTTCTTAAATAACGTAATCTTAAAAAAAAATAAAAAAAACTGAAACTTTCGAAAAATTGTTACCGTATAAAAGCATTCATTGAGCGCCCTGCTCATCAATAATTTATCAAATCAAAAAGACTCCTGGCGCGAGGCCGGGAGCCTTTTATTGCAACTAATATAAATATTAATATCTATATTTTTAATATTTATATCTATTATCAATAACCGATAAATTACAGGGCTTAAGTTTTAGTTTAGAAAGTTTAATTATAAGGATGGAGTTTTATAGCTGGTAAGCAATTACCGGCTATTTTTTTGATTTTATGATTACACTGATTGCTTGAAGATTACACCGATTATGGATCACTGATGTGGCGATAATTACCTGATTAAGCTAATCTTTAAAGGCCAAACAAAATCCGTATATTGTTAACCCCAGTTAGAAAAACTGCTCACTGCTCACTGCTCACTGCTCACTGCTCACTGCTCACTGCCTAATCCAACGCTTCTGCTATTTCTTTAAAGCCTTTTTCGCGGGCTAGGTCTGCCGGGAGTTTGCCGCCTTCCATCCGGGCTGTTACATCGGCTCCATGTTCTAATAATAGGATCAATAGATCAATATTGCCATTTTGTGCGGCCGAATGCAGTGCGGTAGCACCAGCCTGTTGCTTTACGTTTATCAGCGCATTGTTTTCTATCAACATCCGGGCTATCTGGGTGTAGTTGCCGGCAACAGCCGAATGTAGCGGGTAAACCCTGAAGCCATTATTTGATGGCAGGTTAACATCTGCCCCTTTCAATACCAGGTACTGCGCAATTTCATAATGACCAAAATAACAGGCCAGTCCTAGCGGTGTAAAGCCATCTTCTGCATAAAAGTTAATGGCATCAGGGTGGCTATAAACCAGGTTAGCCACCACATCGAACCTTCCTGCAGCCGAAGCTTCAAACAGGTTTATTTCATCCAGGTATTTTAAAATAACAGCTGTAACATCCGGCTTTTTATAATAACAGGATAACATAAGTGGCGATACCTGGTGACTTGTACGGCTCTTTGCAAGTGCGGGGTTCTGCACTAGCAGGGCATCAAGACTGCCCAAGTCGGCCGTAGTAATGTAATGTTCCAGTTTTTCAACACTCATTATTTATACTTTAACAACAGGTAAGGATTTTAATTACGGGTAAATATAATAAATACCTGCTTTTTTTCATATTAAGTAAAGAATTCTATAACCGGAACTTTACCTCGTAAAAAAGCCTTGATGTAATCCTTTTAATCTGAACACGTTAAAGTTATTAACAAATCCCCGGGCAACCGGACCGAAAGCAAAAGATTTAACTATAGGTTTGCCTTAATGTGTTGTGCTATAATTGCGGAAAATTCTTCTGATCCCTTTTTGTTTAAATGAAACACATCGTCAAACTTTTCAGGGTGGTGATTAAAACGCGGATCAGTGGAAAAATCTAAAAAGGTGACATTGGGATATTCACTTGTAATTTTTACTATAAGGTCGCGCTCAACAATCTGGTTATCCAGGTAAAATGAATTGTTCAATATTGTTGGTGAAATAACCACCATTGTTTTAATTTTATTTTTAGCGGCGTTATTTAAAAACTGCCTGAAATAATTTACCGCCTTTGTTTCGGCAATTTCAGTTTTTTGATGTGTCCTTTTTGACCTTTTAGTCATCCTTTTACTATAATCATCCATTTCAACCTTCGTCATAACTCCGTGCAGGGGCAAATATCCATTGTCATCCTTTTCAACAGATTTCGAGAATAAGCTGTTATTAGCCAAAATAAACGCAGTGGAATTATAAGGATATGTTTTCGAGAAAAGCTTTTCGGCCTCAAACTCACTAACCTCTTTAATATATTTTATAAATTGAGGATGCTCATCACAATAAGGCAATAAAATAGCGAGCTTTTCATATTTCGATTTATCAATGCCCAGTTCCCTTGGTGTTATGTCCAATATAATAAGCTTAGGGATATGCCTGGCTAAAGAAACTTCTTCAATAGCCGTTGAATATGGGATCATAAGTCCGTCGCGACCGGAATCATAGCAGCTTAATCCTGAAGCATTAGATATAATAGCTGGTGAGTAATGACGAACAGCCCTTGAGCTTCCAAAAATCATAATATCCTGCCGGGTGCTATCAACAGCATAAGTAGTTTGGCTAAACTGCCCTACCCGCTGGTTAAAGTATATTTTTTTTAATGCAAAGCCTACTAAGCGGTCAGCAGCAATCAGTATAACAGAAAATGCAGTCAGCCTTACTAAAAATCTAATTACTAAGTTGTTTTTCATTAAAACTGAAAGTATATGAACTGACCACCATTAAATACGCCAAAAATCACTATCCATAATATTGTAAAAGTCAAAGCTCCCCACCTTACCACTATATTTGGCGAGCTGAAAAAATTAAACTTCTCAGGATAGTACTCGAGCTTATATTCTAAAATAAATAAGAGCAGGATGGCAAGAACAGATTGAGCAAAATTGCTCATTCCATCACCGATAAAGGGAGCCGCGCCAAAGCTTCTTAAATTGCGGATCAGGGTAAAAGCATCATGAACAGTGGCGGCCCTGAAAAAGATCCAGGCAAAGGTTACCAATGAAACAGTTAAGGCTATATTACCCATGCGCATTAAAGCTGCAGCTATCCTATTTCCAGGAGTTTTGCGTAAATAAGGCTTAATAAGAATATATATTACCGAGTACAAACCATGCAGTATGCCCCAAATTATGTAGGTATAGTTAGCGCCATGCCAAATGCCGCTTAATAGAAATATAATGAACAGGTTAAGATATCTGCGCCTACCTGACACCTTACTGCCGCCCAGCGGAATATATACATAATCACGAAACCAGGTTGACAGGGAGATATGCCACCTTCTCCAAAAATCCTGGATATTGGAAGCAAAATACGGGCGATTGAAGTTTCTCATTAAATCAAAACCCATCGTCCTGGCGCAACCTATGGCTATATCGGTATATCCTGAAAAATCGCAATAAATTTGGATAGCAAAGAAAAACGACGCAATAGCAATGGTAGTCCCGTTATGCATATCAGGGTTGTTGTAAACCGAGTTTACAAAAATGGAAAGCCTGTCGGCAATTACCAGCTTTTTGAAAAAGCCCCACAACATCATTTTTAAACCTGACTGCATTAAATCATAGCTAAAGTCGTGCTTCATATGCAATTGCGGTAAAACATTTTGCGGCCTTTCAATTGGCCCTGCAACCAGCTGCGGGTAAAACATCACATATAAGCTGTACATACCAAAGTGCCGCTCGGCTTTCTGGTTACCGCGATACACTTCAATGGTGTAACTCATTGCTTGGAAAGTATGGAATGATAAGCCGATAGGTAATAGTATTTTTAAATAAGGGATAGGGTCATGATAGTTAAATTTATCACAAAGGATATTAACATTAAGATTTAAGAAGTTAAAGTATTTAAAAACAACAAGAATGCCTATGTTGGCTATCAGGCTTGCCGCCAGCAGCATCTTGCGACGCCGGGGGGGCTGTTCATTCTCTATGTAGATACCGGCAAGATAATCAATAACAATAGTGAAACCCAGTATAAGAATATAGATTGGAACAAACGCCATATAAAAATAGCAGCTTGCAGCTAGCAGAATTATCCACTTGAATTTGTGCGGAACTACAAAGTATAAGATAGTTACTACTACGTAAAAAAATATAAAATCAATAGAATTGAATAGCATATTATCTTAATGGGGTATCTAAAAACAATCCCCTAATACGAAAAAGCCGAATGAAAGTTAAAAACCGTTCCCTATCATTTTTGTTACATAAACGTTTAAAACAATTAGCATTAAAGCGACCCGTTCTCTGGAGGATTTTAAATTAAAAAATCCGGCTAAATAAGTTGTTTAATCTATTAACTTTATATTTGCACAATATCAGGGTTACATCAGGATGCCGGTAAAAGGAAATCAGTTTAAATCAAATAGTTTCAAGCAAGAAAATCAGCCCCGCCAACCAGCACAAAAAGTTGAAAGGGAGCGCCCTATAAAACAAAGGGAGGATAAATTACGTTCGTCCGACTTGCTGAACAGCAAAACAATAAAGATAGCCGGGTTGTTTTTATTGTTGCTGTCGGTGTATTTTTTGGTGGCTTTTACTTCGTACCTTTTTACCTGGCAGGAAGATCAAAGCTATGTTTCGGCTGCAAATGGCGGCTGGCACAACCTGTTCCGCACTACGCAGGAACTGATGGAAAATGGCGTTAAAAACCCGCTTACTGAAAACTGGGCCGGTAAATTAGGTGCGCTGCTATCAAATCAGTTTATTTTTGAATGGTTTGGCCTGGCATCATTCGTTTTCGTTTTTGTGTTTTTTATAGCAGGCTACCGGATGCTTTTCAAAGTGAGGTTGATCCCATTAAGCAAAACACTGGCATATAGCTTTTTCTTTTTAGTTTTTATTTCAATTGCAATAGGTTTTTTTCATGCATTTATAGCAGATACGCCAAATTACCTTGAGGGTGGTTTCGGCTATTGGAGCAACCGCCTGCTTGATGCTGAAATAGGACAGGCAGGTACAGGCGGAATCCTTATATTCCTTGCATTAACCATACTGATAGTAGCCTATAATATCGACTTTAAGATCCCGAAACGCAGCCCAAAAACCGTTGCTACAGGCGAAGCGGGTGATATTATTCCAGAGCCGGTTGACCTGGAGGATGAAGAAATTTCATTACCTGTTGAATGGCCGGGCCGTGGAAACAGGCAAAAGGAAAACACCGAAAAAATGGTCAATCCGGAGCCCATTAAGCAACAGGCGTTTGTACAGAACCCCGTATTTCATGAACCCGTTGTATTAACACCTGATTCGCCGAAAAGCGATGAGGCCGAAGAGGAAAATGAAATTCCTTTGACTGTTGGTGTAACCAGGCCGACTCCGGTTTTGAACATCGAAAAAACAGACGATGATAAAAAGGCTGAAAGCCTGCTGGAGCAGTTTGGCAAATATGACCATACCCTTGAGTTATCCTCTTATAAATATCCAACGCTCGACCTGCTGGAAAACTATGGATCAAATAAGATAAGCGTTAATTCGGACGAATTAGAGGCTAATAAAAACAAGATTGTTGAAACCCTGAACCATTATAATATTGAGATAGATAAGATAAAGGCGACCATAGGGCCAACGGTTACTTTATATGAAATTATCCCGGCACCGGGGGTGCGTATCTCCAAGATCAAGAACCTGGAGGATGATATCGCATTGAGCCTGGCAGCTTTAGGTATCCGTATTATTGCGCCTATGCCGGGTAAAGGAACCATAGGTATAGAAGTGCCAAACCAGCATCCCGAAATGGTATCAATGCGCTCGGTATTATCTACCGAAAAATATCAGAACACCACCATGGACCTGCCAATTGCGCTTGGCAAAACCATCAGCAACGAAGTGTTTATTGCTGACCTTGCTAAGATGCCCCACTTGCTGGTTGCGGGCGCTACCGGGCAGGGTAAATCGGTTGGTATTAATGCCATATTGGTTTCGCTGCTGTTTAAAAAACACCCTGCTGAGCTTAAATTTGTGCTGGTTGACCCTAAAAAGGTGGAGTTAACCCTTTTCCGTAAGATTGAAAGGCACTTTTTGGCTAAGCTCCCTGATGAGGCCGATGCTATTATTACCGACACAAAAAAGGTGGTAAACACCCTCAATTCATTATGTATTGAGATGGACCAGCGGTATGACCTGTTAAAGGATGCCCAGGTTAGGAACCTTAAAGAATACAACGAAAAATTTGTACACCGCAAGATCAGCGATCCTGAAAAACACCGTTACCTGCCATTTATTGTGTTGGTAATTGATGAGTTCGCCGATTTAATGATGACCGCAGGTAAGGAAGTTGAAGTACCAATTGCACGTATCGCACAGTTGGCCCGTGCGGTAGGTATTCACCTGGTTATTGCAACACAAAGGCCTTCGGTAAATATTATTACCGGCACTATTAAGGCCAACTTCCCGTCGAGGTTGGCATTCAGGGTATTGTCAAAAATAGATTCGCGTACCATACTGGATAGCGGCGGCGCCGATCAATTGATCGGTCGCGGTGATATGCTGTTGTCGACCGGCAGTGACCTGATTCGTTTGCAATGCGCATTTGTTGATACGCATGAAGTTGAGCGCATTTCCGACTTTATTGGTAATCAGAGGGGTTATGCTTCAGCTATGCTGCTGCCTGAATACGTTGGCGAAGGCGAAACAAGCAGTACCAAAGAATATGACCCGGATAACCGCGACCCTATGTTTGAAGAAGCTGCACGCCTCATCGTACTTCACCAGCAAGGCTCAACCTCGCTTATTCAGCGTAAAATGAAACTGGGCTATAACCGCGCAGGCCGGATAATTGACCAGTTGGAGGCAGCCGGTATAGTGGGCCCTTTTGAAGGCAGCAAAGCCCGCGATGTTTTATATCCTGATGAGTACAGCCTGGAACGCCACCTGGAATCGCTTCAAAAAAACAGCAATTAAACCTTTGTCTAAACCGTTGCTCTTAATACTAAGTAATTGATAAGCCCGTAAACAGGTTTATCTGTTTACCGTTGAAACATTTTTTTTAAATAACTATCTAATACAAACCGGATAATTATCCGGCATATGAAACCGACAATGAAGAAACTACTTATATTTTCGATACTGGCCATACTAAGCATAAGTTATTCTTTTGCACAAAAAGATGCTGATGCCAAAGCTATTTTAAGTAAGGTAAGCGCCAAATACAGGCTATATGATGCCGTTAAAACCGACTTTGTGTTTACGCTTGATAACCAGCAGGCCGGCGTTAAAGAAACCCAAAGCGGCACCCTTGTTGCCCGTTCAAAAAGCAATAAGTTTAAGGTTACTTTATACAGTCCTCAAACAGCCGGCAAGCCTGATGTAGCCCAGGAGATCATCAGCGATGGCAAAACACAGTGGACCTATCTTAAAAAAGATAACGAGGTACAGGTAAACAACGTTGATAACAGCGGCGAAGGCCTTAACCCAGCTAAAATATTTACCATTTATGAGCATGGGTATAAATACATTTACACCGGCGAAAAGAAAATAAACGGAACTATTTACCAGGAAATTGATCTTACACCCGAAGATGATAAAAAATCATTTTTTAAAGTGAGGCTGGAAATTGATAAAGCTAAAAAACAGATTTACAGCGCGCTGATATTTGATAAAAACGGCAACAGGTACACCTACGTATTAAAAAGCTTTATACCTAACGCAGCAGTTTCCGATAATATTTTCACTTTTGATCCAAAGGCACATAAAGGTGTTGAAGTGGTGGATCTGAGGTAGTGATCAGAGACCTCTGAAATCTCCCCCATGTCATTGCGAGCGGCAGCGTGGCAACCGCATACATGCAAAACCATCGGGCATCTACGCCTTTCAATTGGCTCTGTATAGTTCGCGATTGCTTCATACCCCGCAATGACATGGGGACTATTAATAATTATCACTCCGCATTCCCTGCCCTAACCCTCCGCTCCATTACTTCGCGCCAGGTGGTTAAAATAAATCCATTATCCTTTAAAAACTTGCGTAAGCGTGGGTCTGTCATGGCCAGCAAGTCGCCTTTGCGCTTTTGGCTGGTATCTGAAATATATTTGAATGTTGGCGATGGATTTGTGCAGTGCATTATCACCATGGTTAAACCGGGGCTTAACCTGCCTATACTTTCAATATAATGATCGGTGTACCATTTTTGGATCTCCGCATCCGTCTTCTTATTGATGTCGGACATGTTCCAGTCATAGCTGGAATTATGAAGATCGTCAAGTACAGGCAGGCCATTTTTCCAGAGCATCTCCCCTACTTCTCTTGCCTTACCTAATGCAGCTGCCTCCGGGATAGCCATTCCTTCAACATATTTCCCCTGCTTTTTTAAATCCGCAATTGCTGCCGCCTTTGCTTCGGAGCGGTAAAAAATATCTTCTCCGCCTGGAAACATCACTGGGATCTGTTTTTCGATACCAAGCTTTAGATATTTCTCCATAAACGATTCCTTTGCAAACAAAGTCCCCATGTGCGAATCAAGATGAGTAGGTTTAAAACCCATGGTTAAAGCACGGTCGAGCTGTGCGCGGATCTCTTTATCTATTTCATCGGCCTTAGCTGCAAAATAAACAGCCTCTACCGACGAATATAAACAACCCTCCTTATCGACAAGACCTGGCACCGCCGCTTTACCAGCCAGCGGCCCCCAGCGATAGTTATCCCACTCAGAAGTTAACGTTAAATGCAAACCCGCATCGGTATTGGGATTTTTGTCGAGGTATTTTTTAAAGTCAGATACCCAGGAGCAGGGCATCATTACGCTGGTTGAGGTTGATACGCCTTTGCTTATCGCCATTTCAACGCCTTCGTTTGAATCGTGCGACATGCCCGCATCGTCCACATGGAGTATCAGCACCCGTGCTCCTTTTGGCCATCCCAGGCGTTCGGCAAAAGTTTTGGTTTGCTGCGCGTAGATAGCTACACTGAAACTGATGAGGAATGAAAAGATGATTAATTTTTTCATGATGTTATTATTGGTGAGTAGTTGATTGCGTTGGATTGGATTATTAAATGTAGCCAAATTCAACTTAATCAACCAACTCACAACCTCAAATAAATCTTATTCTTATCCAGGATTTTTCCAAAACCCCAGCAGATCAGCATGTAAAAGATCGCGAACAGCAATGAGCCTATTGCTCCGGGGGCTATTACCTGGAAAAGCACCTGGTTGATCCAACCCACAGCATTACTGGTTGGCGTTATCTTTATCATCCACAGGATAACTATAAAAAGCTCCGAAAAAAGATAAACCGGCAACGGATTTTTACCAACAGTAGTAAAAAAGGCCGTCCAGTTTGCTTTATTAAATTCTTTGATCTCAATGATATAGATCAGTGATGAAATGAGCATCAAATCGATACCAACAGTTAACAACGTAAAAGGACTTGACCATAATTTTTTAGAGATTGGAAATGCCATATTCCAGCACAGGGCTATAAAGATGAGCAACGCGCCCCACATCATTAATTTTGCAATTGTTTCGTATCGCTTACCTTTTTCCTGGATATAATACCCGGCAAAGTAACCGCATACAACATTTACTATGGCCGGCAATGTGCTTAAAATCCCCTCCGGATCAAAGGCGACGCCTTCGCCATGATACAGGTGATCATCGCCCATTACAAATTTATCAAGATAGGTACCGGCATTGGTTAGCATTCCGTACGGGTTTGCATGATCGCCAAAAATGAGCAACAGGAACCAGTAACCGAACAAAAGCAACAGGCTGATAATTATAATGGTTGTTCTTGATTTTATAAAATGGATCATCAGCGAAGCAAACATATAACATAAAGCTATCCGCTGTAAAACGCCAAGGATCCGGGTGTGGCTTATAGGGGTTAGCTGAAAATGCCAGCCGTTTGCATCATGCAAAAAGAACGGGAACCACGACATTAAATACCCGAACAAAAAGATCAGCGCGGTTCGTTTTAGGATCTTCCAGAAAACAGATGAATCGCTTTGACCTGCAAATTTTTTCATGGCAAAACTCATGGCGTTCCCTACCGCAAATAAAAAGGACGGAAAAACAAGGTCGGTAGGTGTAAAGCCAAACCATACGGCATGTTCAAGCGGGGCGAAAGGGGCCGCACCACTGCCGGGCGTGTTTACAATTATCATAAAACAAATTGTCATTCCGCGAAACACATCAAGCGAAAGAAAGCGATTTGAGCTTTTGTCCATAGTTTAATAAAATTGTTTTAGGTTAATCAGGATTACAAGGTACAATATAGTCCGAAAGTCGGTAAAGTCAGTAAAGTCCGAAGAAATTTTTTCGTTACACAAAGTACTTTACCGACTTCCCCAACTTTTTTTCATCTTTCGGACTTCCGGACTTTACCGACTTTCGGACTTTCCCGACTTTTCTTCCTATTTTTGAAACGGATGCTAACTGTAACCAACCATACACTCGAAAAACTGGAATTGCTGCTCAGAACTGCCGGATACAGGGTAAGATATGAGAAAGGTAATTTTAAAACCGGGGCCTGTTTGCTGCTAAACAGTAAGGTGATAGTAGTAAATAAATTTTCGGGCCTGGAAAGCAAGATCCTCGCGATCAGCGAGCTGGCCCGCGACTTGGAAATGGATTATAATTTGCTTGATGAAAAACAGATTGCCTTTCATCAGCAGCTAAAACAAATGAAACTGGAACTGTGACGATTACTTTTTTAGGAACCGGAACCTCGCAGGGTGTACCTGTTATTGCCTGCAATTGTGAAGTTTGCACATCGGCCGATGCGCGGGATGCCCGTTTGCGCACTTCCATTTTAATTGAAGACAAGGGTAAAGTTATAGTTGTTGATTCGGGGCCTGATTTCCGGCAGCAGATGCTGAGGGCCAGGGTGCAGCGCCTGGATGCTATTGTTTTTACACACGAACATAAAGACCATATAGCGGGGCTTGATGATATCCGTGCATTTAACTACCGGCAAAAGGGCCCGGTTGATGTTTATGCCGACGTGCGGGTACAGGCAGCTCTTAAACGCGAGTTCTTTTATATTTTTGCCGATTTTCAATATCCGGGCATTCCCCAGCTAAACCTGCATACTATTGGTTCTGAGCCATTTAATATTGGCCATATAAACTTCATCCCTATTGAGGTATTGCATTATAAGCTACCGGTACAGGGTTTCAGGGTAAATGACTTCACGTATATTACTGATGCAAAAACGGTAACGGAGGAGGAGAAGGAAAAAATAAGAGGCAGCAAAATTTTAGTGATCAACGCCTTGCAAAAGGAAAACCATATTTCGCATTTCACACTGGATGAGGCTATTGCATTTGCCCAGGATATTGGCGCCGAAAAAACATATCTAACCCATGTCAGCCATCGCCTGGGCAGGCACCAGGATATTGCTAAAGAACTGCCGCGGGGCATTGAGCTTGCATACGATGGTTTGCAGCTGGAGATTTAGATCATAACTTAACAAAGCTAACCCTGTCCATGGCTCCTTTGTAATGGCCAAGGTAACCGGTATTATGCAGGTCGATCCTGCCGCGGATGACTACTTTTTTATTATTTATCGGGGTAAATTCACCGTCGTTAGCCTCAAACAAGCCGGTACGCGTACCTTCTAAATATAACGGACAATCCTGGCTGAAGTTTATCCACAAAGCGCGTTTATTTGAATGATCAACAAATAAGCTATCATTATATAACGCAGATTGCTCCTTTGCCTCCTTGTAAGTGCCTGATACCTCAACATACTGCTGATCATAATTTTCAATACTATCCAATAGTTGGGTAAACCCTACTTTTTTAAAGGTGATATTAACATCGCAATCGCTTTTATAGATCTTTCTATCGCTGGTGCATGAATGCAGAAAAACGGGGAGCAAAAACAGGAGAACCGCCTGATTATACAGCATAACAGAGGAACATTTTGCATAGGTAGGGGTCATAACTATGTATTTTGTTATACTTTTTACGGCACTTTGAATTTGTTTGACTACGATGGGATTAAATGGTTTAATTTATTTTAATTTATTATTATACAATTTCCGGTTTCTATATTGCATCGCCTAATAATTTCCTTTATAAGGATTAAACTTTACATTTAAATTGAAATAACTAATTATGAACAAGTTATTATTATCAGTATTTGTAATGCTTTTTGCAATTGGCGTAAAAGCACAGCAAAAAGTAATTCAATTGTATAACGGGGCAGCACCGGGGTCTGAAAGCTGGACCTACAGTGAGAAAGAAGTTACCACCCCCTACCCCATTGTTTACAATGTTTCGCATCCAACTTTAACTGCTTATTTGCCTGATCCGGCAACAGCTACAGGAACAGCTGTGATCGTATGCCCCGGTGGTGGCTTCTATATCCTGGGGATGAAAGATGAAGGTATTGAGGTAGCGCACTGGCTCAATAAAAAAGGGATTGCCGCATTTATTTTAAAATACAGGCTCGGGCAAAGCTTAACGGATAATCCGGGTCAGGAATTAGGCGATAATATGAGAAAAAGCGACTTTGTTGATAAAATTAAACCTATCATTCCATTCTCCATTGCTGATGGTAAGGAGGCAATCAAATACGTACGGGCTCACGCTGCAGAATATGGTATATCAACCTCCAAAATAGGGATAATCGGCTTTTCAGCGGGTGGCACCGTTGCTGCTTCAAGTGCATTTAATTATACTGCCGATAACCGCCCTGATTTTGTGGCGCCGATATATGCTTATATGCCCCCCTCATTACAAGGCGCCATTGCTGATGATGCACCACCCATGTTTATTTGTGCCGCAACTAACGATGAACTGAGCCTGGCGTCACACAGCGTTGACCTTTATTCAAAATGGCTGGCATCAAAGCATGTGGCCGAGCTACATATTTATGAAAAGGGAGGCCATGGCTTTGGCTTGCGGAAACAAAACATCCCTACCGATACCTGGATTGACCGCTTTGGCGACTGGCTGGACCTACAGGGATTGCTGAAACCAAAAGTGGTTACAAAGCCTCAGCCACCGGATTGGCCCAATATTGGAAGATTTGCTGATCAGAACAGCAAGACTCCTCCTCCCGCCAACGGTGAAAACCGGGTGGTGTATATGGGCGACTCTATTACTGATTTTTGGATAAATAATGATTCTACATTTTTTAAAAGCAACTCCTATATCAATCGCGGGATAAGCGGGCAAACTACCGGGCAAATGCTGGTTCGCTTTCGTGAGGATGTGATCAACCTGAAACCAAAAGTAGTGGTGATACTTGCCGGGATAAATGATATTGCACAAAATAACGGCCCTTCAAAACCGGAGGATACTTTTGGCAATATAATTTCAATGGCTGAACTGGCAAAAGTAAACCATATTAAAGTGGTGATCTCATCTATATTGCCGGCTAATAAATTCCCCTGGCGGCCATCAATTATCCCAACCGAAAAAGTGATTAGCCTTAACCAAATGCTAAAGGCTTATGCGGTTAAAAATAACATGGTTTACCTTGATTATTATTCTGCCATGGTAGATAATGAAAAAGGATTACCCGCCAATCTTGCAAAAGATGGAGTGCACCCAACCCTTGAAGGTTATAAAATGATGGAGCCTTTGGCTAAGAAAGCTATTGCTGAGGCGATGGGTAAGTAGTGATCAGAGACTGGAGATTAGAGATTAGTTAGGAAAAAGAGGGGGGCATCCTGAGGCACGCGAAGGATGACCCCTCTCTTTTCATATTATTCCCACTACCTCGCCAGCTGCTTTTCCAGCCTGCGGTGCGTTACCTCCCTGGGCTTGCTTTTCTTTGATTTTTTGCGTTTTCCCCACCAGATGATGAAGCCTGTTATGGGTAAGCTGGCACAGATGAGGCTGGCTAAGAAGGCTATTATCTTGCCGGTAAGGCCAAGTATTTGCCCTACATGGATATCATAGTTCATCTCATTCATTTTCATCCCCGGGCTTTTTTTGACCTGGGGCAAAACCTGCAGCAGCTTACCACTGTATTTATCAAAAGTATAGCTATCGCTGTTATAAAAATGCAGAGTTTTGGCATAAGCTGTTATCCCTATTGTGCCGGCTGCTGCATCATCGGCATAAATTAAAAACATTTGTGCCTGCGGGGATTTGTTTTGTGCTACAAGCAATGCCTGATCAATAGCCGGCTTATTTATTATAGCTGACTTTAGTAATGAATCAGATTTAGGAATTATCTTTTCGGCGGCATAGCTTCTGCCTAAATTAGCTGTGGCATAGATCCCTTCGCGCATCCAGTCGAAGGATATAGACAAACCTGTTATAGCCAGTATAATAGTAATGCTTGTTGCATAGAAGCCCAATACGTTATGCAGATCGTAATTTACCCTGCGCCAGCGGCCATTCCATTTTATGGTAAAGCTGCGTTTGCGGTCGCTTTTGCGTTTGGGCCACCACAGCACTATCCCTGTTATCATTATTAAAACGAATAGAATAACCGATATGCCAACTACGAGAGTTCCAGCCTTTGCAGGCAGTAAAAGATAGAGATGGATGTACTCCACAATGATAAAAAAATTGCTTTGAGGGTCTTCGGTATGGGTAATTACACCGGTATATGGATTCATATAAACAAATTGCAAACCCTGTTTGGGGTGATTGGTTATTGCCGCAGCAGGGCGATCTTTCCCATAATAATAGATGTAATTTACTGCAGCACCAGGATGCTGTTTTAACGCAGTTTGTTTTAAAACGGATGGCGCCAGAAAGGGCTTATTTTGTATCTCAACTTTACGATAGCTGTGGATAGCATCCTGGATCTCGTCCTGGAAACAGAAGATACAACCGGTAATGCTTACAATAAACACCACCAGCCCGGTTATAAAACCGAGCCAGCGATGCATAAAAAGTATGATCTTTTTAAAGTTCATAATGATCAGAACTTGTAAGTTATGCTGCCAATGGCCTGACGGGTTGTTTGAGGATTTACCGTGGTATAACCTATCCAGTATTTTTTATCAGTAAGGTTATTAACCCCAAATGAAAAGCGATACCTGGGTACGTCATAAAATACTGTAGAGTTTAAGATAGTGTAAGCCGGTAAAATAAATACGCCCTGGCTTACGCTGTTAATCACCTTGTTATCGCTGGCATAATTACCGCCAAACCCAAATCCCAAACCATCAATAGTTTCCTTTGGCAGGCGATAACTGATCCAAAGATTGGCAGTATATGGCGATGATGCCGTACCCGGACGGCGGCCTTCAACATCCGTGCTGGCTTTAGTGTACTTTGAATCGTTATATGAAAAACCTGCCACAACGTTTAAGCCCTTTAGCGGGTTTGCAATAACTTCGGCTTCAAAACCTTTGCTTAGCTGTGTGCCATCCTGGATTGAAAAATTAGGATTAGCTAAGTAAGGGCGGATCACATCCTGCACATTTATCCGATAATAGCTTAAAGTACTGCTCAGCTTACCTTCAAACAGGTTTAATTTCACCCCGCCTTCCAACTGGTTGGCCTGTTCCGGTTTAAAGGTTTTACCGGCATAATCGGTCCCGGTTTCGTTTGTAAAACCATTTTGGTAATTGGCAAACAGGGATACTTGCTCCTTCACAACCTGGTACACCAGGCCAAATTTAGGCGATAGTGCATTTTGAGTATACGCGCCAGTAGTAGCCTGCGTAGCCGGGTTGTAATTACCCTTGTTATCAAAATGATCAAAGCGAACAGCAGCTAAAGCAAGCAACCTGTCCGTAATATTCAGCACGTCTGACATATAAGCGCTATAGGTATTTGTTTTAAAAATACTGGGATAAGTGAAGCCCAGCGGTGCGCCTGAAGCGTATATGGCATCCATGTTGCCCTTGTTAAAATTGCCGTAATTAAATGAACTGCTATTGGTTGGCACCACATCATAAGTACTTCCGAAAAAATACTGATTGGAGTTATTTCTGAAAAAATCAAGGCCGCCAACAAAACGGTTCCTCAAATTACCGATCTTAAAATCCCCGTTGAAATTCTGTTGAACTTCCAAAGTTTTTTGCCAGCTGTTTTTTGTCGACTGGTCATTACGTGAAATAGAGTCATTGGCTAACAGGTAATAATAAGGACCAAAACCATTTGAATAGCTGTAAGTTGAGGTAAAATTGGTTTGAGAACGCCAATGATCAGAGATCTTGTAATTCATCTGCCCATAAAAGTTGGTTGATTTAGATTGTTGAACTAAATTGCCGGCATTGTATGATTTATAATAATCAACACTTAATTGATCGGCCCTGCTGGCTCCTAAAGCGGCAATTGTTTGTCCGTAAGGAAAAAAATAAATGGTCTTACCAATATTCCTGCCCGTATAGATCTCGGCATCAAAGTTAAAAGAAAGCCTGTCGTTCACCTTGTAGGATAAGCTTGGGTCAATAGCTACTCCCCTGTTAAAGCCGTGGTCCTGGAAGCTGCCCTGGTAGTTAAAAGCAGAGTTTAGCCTGAATAATAGCTTTTTAGCCGAATCAAGCGGCGTATTTATGTCCACGCTTAACCGGTTAAGCCCGTAGCTGCCCAACATGTATGATACTTCGCCGCCAAAATTCTCATATGGCTTTTTAGTTACCCGATTAATTAAACCTCCGTATGAGGTTAATGAACTGCCAAATAATGTTGCGGAAGGGCCTTTGATTACCTCGATACTTTCCAGGTTAACCGCATCAACGGTATTGCTTATGTTACCTGCAACACCATTACGCAACTGGCTTTGCAAAATAAAACCGCGCGAGTTATAATAACTGCCGCCATCTCCGCTCCGGCCTGTTGCTTCCCACATGGTTTGTAAGCCCGGTGAATTTTTAATTGCGCCGTCAACCGTGGTGATATTTTGTTCAGTAAGTAATGCTTTGGTAATATTGGAGTATACCTGCGGGTTCTCGAGATCTTCTAATGGCATTTTTGCCACATCAATACTCTTTTTACGCTTAAACTTATTGGTCTTATTGGCGTTAATGCTTACTTCCTGTAATGAATTGACGTTGATATTAACTGTGATTGCAGCTACTGTACTTATTTTACCCGGCTGAACACTTACCTGTACTTCCTGGTTTTTAAGACCAACGTGCGATATTACTAACGTATAATTCCCGGCTGCAACCTTGAAAGTATATTTTCCTTCTTCGTTAGTTATGGCGCCGTATTCAGTGTCTTTCAGGCTTACCGAAACATTTTCGGCGGGCTCGTTTTTTTGAGTAATGACTTTGCCAGTTATGGTTCCTTTTTGCTGGCCGAATGTCGCTGAGGTTAAAGTAAGGAAGAGAAAAATGGAGAGGAGATGTTTTAAGGGTAAGTGAAGTTTATTCATTTGCTTTTATTTAGACTAATTATAAATAATGTCGCAAATGTAAAACTGACAGATTTAAAAACAAAGCTTTTTGAGGAATTTATTTAGAATGATTCTTAGTAAAGAACCGGAGGCAAGGTTTTACAACTATAACCACTTGATTTTAAGCTATATAAAATACGTCATTGCGAGGAACGAAGCAACCTTGACTATGCAGATCAGGAAGCAAAAGTACCGTGGCGACCAAACAGCGGCTGCAAGGTCCTATCGTATCAAGGTTCGTTGATTGTCCTGTGAAGAGGTTGCTTCGTTCCTCAATGACGTGATTTTTAGCTTGGTTAAACTTACGAAGTTTTGAAAACTTCGTAAGTTTCTTTGGAGATTAAAGGCTACTTCAATACAGGCAGGATAATCTTTGACTGGTTATGATAAATATTGATAGTTTCTTTTAAAAAGTCTTCATCTTTTGCATGGTAGATATCAATAAACTGCTGCGGGTTGCGGTCGACCAGCGGGAACCAGCTGCTTTGTATTTGCACCATAATTTTATGGCCTTTTTTAAAGGTATGGGCAACATCGGGCAGGGTATATTTTACCTGCGTTGGCTTATTTGGCACAAAAGCTTCTGGGGCCGAATAGCTGTTGCGGTACCTTCCGCGCATAATTTCGGCGCGCACCAGCATCTGGTAGCCGCCCATTGGTACTTTGCTTGGAGCATCAGTTTCCGCATAAATATCAACATCATTATAACCGGCATTATCGGGAAATACATCTATCAGCTTTACCACAAAATCGGCATCGGTATTTGAGATGCCTACCAGCAGGTCAGCAACTACAGGGCCGCCTAAAGTAATATCTTTATCCAAAGCACCTGTTTCATATACGAGCACATCTGGGCGTCGTGAGGCAAAGCGCTGATCATCGGTCATGTAATTGCGGGTACGGTTAAAGTGCACATCTTCTGTGTAGGGAACAGGTCTGGAAGGATCGCTTACATAACTATCGAACGATGGCGCCAATGTGCTTATCGCATCAAATGACAGCTTGCCTTTTTGTTCGAGATACAGGTTGGTTGGCTGTACTTCGGCAGGTGGCCACTGTTTAAGCTGGTGCCATTTGTTCTCGCCGGTAAAAAACACGGTGGCTTTGCTGATATTGTCAACAGAACCTTTTCCGCGTAAATAATACTCAAAAAACGGGATCTCAATGTTATCAGCATAATACTTACTGGTATTGCTCCCCCATTGTACGTTACCTAAATGGGTACCATCATTATTACGCCATTGCTCGTGATACCATGGCCCCATAACCAGGCGGTTGTTTGTTTCGGGGCTTTGCTTATCAATGGCCTGGTAAGTGTTCCATGCGCCAAAGCAATCTTCGGCGTCAAAAATTCCGCCTACAACCAGCATGGCAGGCTTAACATTTTTTATGCCCACCCGCGCGTTCCGGGCCATCCAAAAATCATCGCGGTTAGAGTGGTTCATCATCTGGTTCCAAAATACCAGGCTGTCGCCGGCCAGTTTAGTTAGGTTTGGCAATGCGCCCGCATTTAAATAAAATGAGTAGCTGTCATGATCGGGATAATCAAATATTTTCGCAGCCACAGTTGTGGGTTTCGGATGCGGCGCGCCAAAGCCGAAGCCTGCATAAAAGGCAAATGCATCCATTTGGAAAAAAGCGCCATTGTGATGAAAATCGTCACCTACAAACCAATCTGTTACCGGCGCTTCCGGGCTTACGGCCTTTAAAGCAGGGTGACCGCTCAACGATGCCATAGTTGAATAAAAGCCAGGATATGAAATGCCGAACACACCTACTTTTCCATTGTTATTTTCAAGGTTCTTCACCATCCAATCAATAGTATCATAAGTATCGCTGGCTTCGTCAATATCCTTTTTGGTTTTTTTATTGAAGTTAAAAGGGCGTACGTCCATGTATTGCCCTTCGCTCATCCATCTCCCCCTTACATCTGCAATTACCATGATGTATCCTTTTTGGATCAGGTGGTTCACCCAAAACGGGCGGTATTGGTCTTTACCGTACGGGGCACATGAGTAAGGCGTGCGTTCCATGAGGATCGGGTGCTTTTCTGAATTGTCTTTCGGCAGATAGGCTGAGATAAACAGCTTTACGCCATCGCGCATCGGGATGGTGAGTTCTTTTTTGGTGTAGTTATTTACAAACCAAACGGAATCAGCATTTTGAGCAAAGCTGATAATCGGAAAAAAGAAGATCAGGAGGAAGTACAATTTTTTCATATTCTTAATTATTTAATCAACTTGCAGCGCAGGGTGCCTTTCAAAATACCTTGCGGGGGCTGAAATGTCTATTTCAAAACCGGCAGGATCAGCTTTGACTGATCGTGAAAAATATTAATCGTTTCTTTTACAAAATCTGAATCTTTAGCATGATAAATATCCACAAACTGTTGTGGGTTACGATCTGCCAGCGGGAACCAACTGCTTTGTACCTGTACCATAATACGGTGTCCCTTTTTAAAGGTATGTGCCACATCCGGCAGGGTGAATTTTACCTTTGTTGGCTTACCGGGCACAAAAGCTTCCGGAT
>Ga0193702_1000214_pt1 | contig 23711 bp, 20 predicted proteins | sample U3a1metaG_FD_143060 | JGI IMG/M metagenome (GOLD analysis project Ga0193702, IMG submission 143060) | Soil microbial communities from a riparian zone of the East river system, Colorado, United States - U3a1 | ecosystem: Environmental > Terrestrial > Soil > Riparian zone | place: USA: East River... | reverse complement strand
TTTAAAGACCTGCTGGAGAAAAACAACATAGGCTGGCATTACTGGCCCTATAAAAAGCTGGATAATACCGCCGGCATTATCACTTTTGATGTGCCTGCCGGGTATGATAAACTAATTGAGTACACCGAAAAGCCGCGTTCAACTTTCGAAGAGATCCGCAAAGCCGCACCCGAAGATCGCGAACAATTGATAAAGGCCTTATACGCGTTTTTAAACAACAGCAAATTTGAAAATTGTAAACCTAATAAAGGGTATATGGAGGCGTTAGGGTTTAAAGTACCTTGAAGGAGGAGCTGAAAGCGGAAAGCAAAAAGAGGAAGGAAGAAAAGTTGAAAGCGGAAAAGTAAAAGCAGAAAATGAAAGACAATAAGCTTTGGTCTTTTCGCTTTCAGCTTTTAGCTCTCCCACTAGGATTAAGAAAAGAAATATATTATCTTGCTTAACGGAATCAATCCGTCATAAACCTTTATTTAAATAATACGCAAAGCCTATAAAAACCTTTAGGCATTGCAATGACCCTGTGCGCATGAGTAAATTTTTACCGAGATTTTATACACCCGCCTTTTTGTTTTTGTTGGTCACAGCAATTACCGTCAAAGCACAGGTTGCCGTTAACATCAGCGATAAATTAAAACAGCAAATTTTCAGGTTTAATGAGATTGATTGTTTTGAAGATGTACACAGTGCCCTTACCATAGCGCAAATAAAGGCCGATGCATTTGCAGATAATTTTAAAATTAACAAACAGGCAACTCCCATAACCGCCGATCCTGGGACTGCTTACTGGTACCGGGTTAAAATAAATCACGATCCACAATCACGAAACAACTGGATCCTTGAATTTTTTGACCAGACGATTGACAGCATTGCAGTATACTCGCCCGATAAAAATCATAATTACACCGCCACTTTACTTGGCAGCAGCCGGCCATTTTCAGCCCGGTTTTATCAGCACAAAAACTTTAGCCTTAACCTTAATAGCAACCTCAGTGGCGAATATCTTTATTATATCCGCATAAAATCGCACCAGCCGGTAAATGTTATTATGGTTTTGCGCTCAGTAAACTGGTTTATAACCTATGCGCTTGATGAGTATTTTTTCTTCGGTATTTTTTATGGGATGATCCTGGTTTTTGGGTTATACAACCTGATGATGTTTATTGCCATGAGGCAAAGGCAATACCTGTACTATATTGCTTACAACCTTAGCATAGGCCTTTATGAAATGTGTGCCGATGGTATTGCCTACCAGTACATCTGGCCCGGCTCGCCCATGTGGAACCATAATGCTTATGGGATAGCCTTGTTTTCGGCAAGTATATTTTCGGTGCTTTTTGCGCAAAGCCTGCTGAATTTAAAGGTTAATGCTCCGCGCTTAAACAAATTGGTATGGTGGGTTATTGGTTTACGGTCGCTGTTCTTTGTGCTTTGCTTAACTGTTAATCCAAACTGGTTCAGTTATAAAATAATTGAGATTGTGCCCTTGTCGCTCGCTTTTTTTGCGGGCTGCTATGTGTTAGTAAGAGGGTACCGGGCCGCCCGCTTTTTTGTTATTGGCTATTTGTTTTTATTAACGGGTTTTGTGGTAAAAGCATTAATAGCTTTAAACATATGGTGGCTGCCGGTAACTGCCTCTGCCTATTATAGCTTAAGCTTTTGCTTTATAATGGAGATGGTATTTATATCATTTGCCATAGGCGACAAAGTGCGCTTGTTGAAAAAGCAGGAAGAGCAGGCCCAGCTGCATATTATAAGGCAGTTAAAATTAAACGAAGAGCTAAAAGACGCTTTAAATAAAAACCTGGAAGCCCAGGTACAGGAACGCACAAAAGAGCTGGTAGAAAAATCAACACTGATTGAGCAGCAAAACGAAGAGTTGACAGCTGTTAATGATCTGTTGAAACAACAGGCCGAAGAGATCTCCAGGATGAATGTGCTGCTGGAGCAGGACAATACCATCCTGCACCAGGATATTGAAAAGATCAGCCATGACAGGGTAATGTCGGCCGAAGTTGATTTTGAAGAGTTCAGCAAGATCTATCCCGATAGGGAAACCTGTTTTAAATTCCTGTCTGATTTGAAATGGGAAAATGGATATGGCTGCCGCAAATGCAGCAACACCCATTACGGGCACGGGCATTTGCCCTACAGCCGCAGGTGCTCCAAATGCGGTTACGAAGAATCGGTTATTGCCTATACCATCTTACAAAATACCCGCATCCCTATTAATAAAGCTTTTTACATGATCTTTTTGATGTACTCTACCAAGGGGAAGATCTCATCGCATAAGCTATCCGAAATCCTTTCTATCCGCCAAAGCACCTGCTGGGCCTATAGCTCGCGCATTAAAAAGGTGATGGAAAGCAGGAAAAAAGAGATTAAAAATGCCGGGGATAAAGGGTGGAGCAGGTTGGTGGTGGAGTGAGAGGAGTCCGAAAGTCCGAAAGAAACTTCGATCCTCAACAACCATTCTCTATTTTCTTCCTAGTCTACAATCTCTGGCTTCTAATCTCTTTCCCCAACTAATCTCTAGTCTCTAACCTCTGATCTCCAGCAACAAACTTAACTGTGAAGCAAGCGTATCATTATTATTTCGTCAAAATATTAAAAGCTGCCCTGTTACATTTTAAAGGCCCTTTTTGTACAAAATACACCATGTGTTTAAAGCGTATTGATTTCAATATAACTGCCTATTAATCAGTTATTTATGTTAAAATATATTTGGAATTTGAATATTAATTAACATAGCTTTGTAATACCAATATAAACTAAACGTCTGCCCGTGTACCAAAAAAGTTAAAATGCTGCCCAGTCTTACGACTAGGGCATAGACTGATTTTTTTAAGCATAGGTTAATTGCTGCGGATAATTTCCGGCGGTGGTAGTTTGATTGGGTTGTGCCTCTAAACCAAATCAATTAACTATAACCAATTATTATGAAATCAATTTACCACTTAAAGTTGCTTGCCGCATTAATCATGTTGCCTGCATTACTGTTTTTTTCGTGTAAAAAAGACCTTTCAAAACCATCGCCCGACATGGCCAATACCGCCACCAGTGGTACGGTTGCCAGGGCCGCGAACGAAAGCGTAAGCATCTGGGAAACCACATCAGACCAAAGCAAGCTGCTGGCACAGCAAACCAGCGTTAACCTTGCTGCTGATGCCGGTACAAACGCAACAACCATTACCGTTGACGAAAACACAAGCTACCAAACTATTGACGGCTTTGGGTATTGCTTAACCGGGGGCAGCGCATCATTAATTAACGGGCTTGGCGCTAATCAAAGCACTTTTTTGAATGATATATTCTCAACGGCTGCCGGGCATGTTGGGTCGGCTTTTGTGCGCATTACAATAGGAGCATCAGATTTAAGCTCGTCTGACTTTACTTATGATGATATGCCATCGGGCCAAACGGATGTTAACCTTACTCATTTTAACATCACCCAGGAAATGACAGACCTGGTACCGGTGTTAAAGAAGATAGTAGCTATAAACCCGGCTATTAAAATATTAGCTACACCCTGGACAGCGCCCGTTTGGATGAAAAGCAACACTACTGGCAACGGTGGCTTTACCGGTGGTAACTTAAATACAGCTTATTACGATGCTTATGCCCGGTATTTTGTAAAATATATCCAGGCCATGCAGGCGCAGGGTATAAATATTTACGCCGTAACCCCGCAAAACGAGCCGTTGAACCCCTATAATAACCCGGCCATGACCATGCAATCAAACGAGGAGGCCAATTTTATTAAAAATAATTTAGGTCCGCAGTTTGCATCAAATGGTATCAGCACCAAGATCATAGCGTATGATCATAATTGCGACCAGCCCGGATACCCGGAAGCTGTTTTTGCCGATGCAGGCGCCAACCCATATGTTGATGGATCGGCCTTTCACTTATACGCCGGCGACATAAGCGCATTAACAACTGTACATAACGCCTACCCAGCTAAAAATGTTTATTTCACGGAGCAATACATAGGCGGCCCCGGCAGCTTTGGCGGCGATCTTTCATGGCACGTAAACAATTTAATTATCGGCGCTCCGCGTAACTGGAGTCGTGTGGTTTTAGAGTGGAACCTGGCTGCCGACCCGAACTATAACCCGCATACTTCCGGCGGATGTTCAAATTGCCAGGGTGCGGTAACCATATCGGGCAACAACTATACCCGCAACACGGCTTACTATACCGTGGCGCATGCATCTGAATTTGTGAAGGCCGGGGCAGTGCGCATTTCATCAAATACATTTTCGGCAAGTATTCAAAACGTAGCCTTTAAAAACCCCGATGGCACAAAGGTTATCGTAGCGCTAAATACAGCGTCATCAAGCCAGACATTTAAAATTAAATGGGGCGGCGAATCATTCACTTATACTTTACCTGCCGGCGCGGTTGCCACCTTTAAATGGGCCGGCACACAATCAAGCGGTACAGGAGGCGGAGCGCCAATTGGCCAAACCATCACCTTAAAAGGCTTTAACAATAAATATGTAAGCGGCGAAAATGGCACCACTGCCATGACATGCACCCGCGCTACAGCCGGTACCTGGGAGCAATTTTTAGTGGTTGATGCCGGCAATGGCAAAATTGCATTGCAAAGCATGAGTAAGTATGTAAGCAGCGAAAACGGCACCATGGCTATTACCTGTAACCGCGCAAGTTTTGGCGGCTGGGAAACATTTACCTGGGGTGTAAATGCCGATGGGACCATAACGTTGCAGGGCAGTAACAATGATTATATTTCGAGCGAGAACGGCACCCAGGCCATGACCTGCACCCGCACCACCGCATCGGGATGGGAATCATTTAAAGTAAACCAGTAGGAAAGATAGATTCAAGAGGTTAAGATTCAGGAATCAAGATAGAGGGGGTATAGGCTTTTTTCTTTTCTTGATTCTTGCTGTCCTGGCTCTCTTTCTTTTGTCTCTTAAATTTTCAAATTATACTAAACCAAACCATTATGAAAAAAACAATTTTAAACCTTTTAACCCGCGCCGGTATAGTACTGGCGCTGGTGAGCATGATTGTTTCCTGTAAAAAGGATAGCAACAATCAACCAAAAACCCAAACTACGGATGTAGCAAAAACTACCGAAGCCCGGGCAGTTACCTGGCAGCTGGTATGGTCGGATGAGTTTAACGGTACCAGCGTTGACGGCTCGAAATGGAACATTGACAACGGCAGCCCCAACGTTAATAACGAGAAGGAATATTACCAATCATCCAATGTTACCGAAACAGGCGGCAACCTGGTTATTACCGCAAAAAATCAAAGCGTGGGTGGTCAGCCATACACATCTGGTAAATTAGAGACCGCAGGCAAATTCTCCGCTACTTATGGCAGGATCGAAGCACGTATCAAGTTACCCGCTTTCCAAGGCAGCTGGCCGGCTTTCTGGATGCTTGGCACCAATATCGGTACTGTAGGATGGCCCAGCTGCGGCGAAATTGATATTATGGAGCAGGTTAATACCGATAATACCATACATGGCACCATGCACTGGAACGGCGGTAGCGGGCATGTAAGCTACGGCCTCACCACGACCACAACGGCAACAGATTATCACGTTTATGCAGTGGAATGGGACACTAACAGTATCCGCTGGTATGTTGACAATACCCTGTATGTTACCGGGAATATTCAGAACAATATCAATAATACAGGCGCGTTCCATAATCCGTTTTATATTATCCTTAACCTTGCGGTAGCAGGTGATTTTCCGGGCCAAACTGTAAACACAGGCGCAATGCCTGCCAGCATGTTGGTTGATTATGTGCATGTATACACAGCAGGCACTACTACCAACACCCCGCCCATTGGGCAAACCATTACCCTGAAAGGCTTTAACAACGACTATGTAAGCGGCGAAAACGGCACGCAGGCCATGAACTGTAACCGCCCGACTGCAAGCGCATGGGAGCAGTTTTTAGTGGTTGACGAAGGCGGTGGCAAAGTTGCGCTGCAAAGCATGGGTAAATATGTATCAAGCGAAAACGGCACGCAGGCAATTACCTGTAACCGCACCACTGTGGGCGCATGGGAAACATTTACCTGGGGCACAAATGCCGATGGCACCATTACCCTGCAGGGCAGCAACGGCAAATATGTGTCGTCAGAGAACGGCACACAGCCCATGACCTGTACCCGAACTACTGCCTCGGGCTGGGAAGCATTTAAGGTAAACCAGTAAGAAAGAAGCAAGAAACCAAGGGTCAGGAATCAAGAGGTCAAGAATTACGAGTCAGGAAAAAATAGAAGGCCTATACCTTTTTGTCTTGATTCCTGACTCTTGACCTCTTGCCTCTTCTTCCCAATCTTTTGTTATCTTAGTGAAGCAACTAAACCGGGCTGTCGCCGTAGGTTTCTACGGATAAACAGTTGACGAAAGCAAACTGCCCGCAAAAATGTATGTAGATTATATCCGGGTATACAAAGCCAATTAATAGATTATAATTGAAAAGACAACTAAAATTTTATTTCCCGGTTTTAATTATTTTTTGCGGAATAAGTGTTGCCTATGGTCAGGATCCTGAAAAAAAACTGCAAGTATCATTTTTAACAGGCCATCAGCAGGAAAATTTTCATTGGGATATTGCCGGGAATTTAAACGGGCAAAGCCCCAATGTGCTTTCAGAGCTTAAATGGAACAAGGTAAGCGGCCGGAATTATTCGGCAGCCGTGCAATGGAATTTCTGGCGCAGGTTTGCATTTTTAGGGGAGTATAATCGGGTAAACGTAAAATCGGGCGATGTGGGCGATACTGATTATGCCGGCGATAACCGGACACAACCAACCTACCAGCAAAGCTTCAGCGATAACAAAGGATCAACCGATGCCTGGAACACCGGGCTTGGATATGTGATTTTTAATAGCGGCTGGTTTAGCCTTACCCCTTACATCGGTTACGGCGTCAGCAGGCAGTCGCTTTATATTGTAGATCTTACAGGGCAGTTCCCAAGCCTTAACAGCAGTTACAATACCCGCTGGAAAGGGCCATTTATAAAAGTAACGTCATCCTTTAAGATCTGGAATGCTTTAAAATTAGCTGCCGATATTACCTACAACCAGGTAACCTATAGCGCGCAAGGCAACTGGAATTTGATCAATGAGTTTCAGCACCCGGTTAGTTATAGCCATGCTGCAAAGGGTTATGGTATAAATGCAGGCGCCCGGTTAGTTTACAACATCACCCCAAATATTGGCTTAAGCATTGGCTATGGCTATTACAACTGGCAAACAGGCAATGGCACCGATCAGCTTTATTTATCATCGGGCCAGGTTGATAAAACGCAGCTAAATAAGGTAGTAAGGAGCGGGTATATTTTGAATGGCGGAGTGGCACTGGCCTTCTAAAATTGAATAATGCCACCCCGCCGTTTGACTATTTTTATGGTGTTATAGTCACTGTTAATTTGCGGATACAATTATTGTTCTGGTCTGCAACATAAATATTGTTGTTGGCATCAACAGTTAATGCCTGCGGGCCATTGAACAACGCGCTTGTCCCGGAGCCATTTACAAAGCCCGAAACATTTAAGGTCCCGGCTAAAATATACAGCACGTTCCCGGTGGTACATTCAATAATTCGGCCGCCTTCATCGGCAATGAAAATATTGCCCTGCTTATCAAGCGCTATACCTGCCGGATAATTGATCAGTTCAGTTTGGGTTGGGCCCCCGGCTATGGTGGTTACTACACCTGCGGCGGTAATTTTACGGATAGCGGCATTTCCCTTATCGGCCACATACACATTACCTGTTGCATCCACAGCAACACCGGTAGGGTTATCAAACCCAGCTGCGGTACCGGTTGCATTTATATAACCACCTGTTTTAAAACCGGCAAGGGTAGTTACCACACCAGCCGATGTAATTTTACGGATAGAGTTATTGCCATAATCGGCAACATATATATTTCCCGATGCATCAATGGCGATACCTGCCGGGTTGTTGAACTCGCTTGAAGTACCGGTGCCGTTTACAAAGCCGGCCGTTCCGTTCCCTGCAAACGTGCTTACCACGCCATCTACGGTAATCTTACGGATAACATTGTTACCATAATCAGCAACATAAACGTTTCCTGATGCATCAACAGCCATCCCGTTAGGGCCATAAAATTGAGCTGTTAACGCGCTGCCTTCAACATAGCCTAATATTCCGCTACCGGCAAAAGGGCTTGTTACCCCGGAGGCTGTAACCTTGCGGATGCGGTTATTATATGAGTCAGCTACGTAAATTTTTCCTGAAGCATCAACGGCAATGCCCTGCGGGTTATTAAATTGGGCGCTTAAGCCAGTACCTTCGGCATAACCTGCTGTTCCGCTCCCTGCCAGGGTGGTTACCGCAGTAACAACACTGCTAAGGCCTGTGCTGGTAGTAAACGTTAAAACACTACCATAGGCATTGCCGCTGCTGTTGCCGGCATAAGCTCTTAAATAATAGGTGGTCCCGGCGGTTAAACCGGTAACGTTGCTTGTAAAGGTAATGGGAAGGGAGCCACTGGTGCTTACCGTTTCCGAAGTTTTACTGTCGTTTACGGTGGGCGTTTTATTGGTTGAGCTGTAGCAAACTCCGTATGCCGTTAACGCCGACCCACCGAAATCTGTAATAATGCCGCCGCTTTGCGCCGTGGTTGATGTTAGGTTAATAATTAATGCAGCTGTTGTAAGGGTTGGTACGGTGCCTGTATCACCGGTTGTTGTATTGGAACTTTTTTTACAGCTATTGGCTAAAAATACAAATGCTAAAAGTAGTGCAGGCAAAAAGATTTTGCGGAAATAGGGGGTTTTCATGCAAATAAATAGGTGAGGGTGTAAAGTTTAATTCATGCAGCTTGCGCTAATTATTTTATTAATCAACTGCAATTATATCAATCATATTATAAATGGGGAAAAATTTAACAATTATTAACAGGCAAAGGGATGATTAAGCCTGATTGCTGGCTGCCTGGGCTATTTATGACTTGTTTCTATTTATCATTTTGTGTTATAAGCGCCCTGGGAAGTCTGGAGTAAGAAATGATAAGATATATAAAGATTTACGAAGTTTAACCCGGAGTAATTGTTTTTAATAGCCTCGTTGAGGGCTGCGCCGTTTTAAAATTTCGTAAATCTGATGCTATATCGAAGGCCGGTAGCCCCTCTTTTTATTTACTTTACTTTTTCTGCTCCCTTTGGTAACTTATGATAAGTATAATACGATACCGCCAGGAACACTAAAAATATAACAGGCATTATCCGAACAGAAACGGGATCGCCGGAGGCTGTGTGGGCAATAAAAGCTGATATAAACGTGATAGCAAACCCAACATAAGCTAATTCCTTTATTCTTGAAGTAAGCGGTGTGATGATCAATATTGCGCCGATTACCTTTGCAATTGCCAGCTCGACCCTAAAATAAGAGGGGAAGCCCAAGTGGGTAAAAGCCTGCGCCATAATTGGCTGGGTTAAATAAGCATAGGCTGAATAGGTCATCATTAATGCAACAATTGAAGTATTGATCCAGTAAGTGATTTTTAAAGCTTTCATTTTCTTTTTTTTATTTGAGGACAAAAATAGCTACCTTTACTATTAAAAGGATAGCACTATCCCAAAGGATAGCGCTATCCTTTGGGATACTTATCTAAACATTATGGAAATGGATTTTAGAACCGAAATGCATAGCCCCGAGGCCTGCAATGCCAGCGTAATGGCCGTAAAAGATGCTTTGTATGTTTTAAATGGGAAATGGAAGCTGCCTTTGATAGTGGCGTTATCCACCGGGCCCAAACGCTTTAATGAGATCCAGCGTTCGCTGGATGGGATAACTCCAAAAATCCTTTCAAAAGAATTAAGGGAGCTGGAACTGAATGAGTTTGTTACCCGCACAGTTTTTCCCACCGTGCCTGTTAGTGTAATGTACGAGCTTACACCTTATAGCCGGTCGTTAGATAAGGTGGTTACCGAATTGAAAAACTGGGGAATGCAGCACCGTGAACGAATTGTAAAAGGGATGCGGAAACCAACCGCAGCCTGATCCTTCAAAAAAAAATCCCGCTTTTTAAGGGCGGGACTTTTAATTTATAGGTAGAAATTTAAATTATGATTTTGGATGCGGCGACAAGTCGAAAGGTACAACTACCTTAAAGCTTATGTTACGCCCCATATTAAAGATGCCCGGCTGAACGCCTGCGGGTACATTTGCATTATCGAAATACTTCAACCGGCTCATATTCGACTGGTAGTTTACATTACCCAGGTTGGTGCCCTCAATAAATAATTTAACAACAGGTTTCCCGGCGGCATTTACCAGCTCGCTGCCTATGCCTGCGCTCAACAGGTTGTAGCCTGCCGTGTAGGTCTCGGTTCCGTACGCTGCAAAAAAGCGATTCTGCGCGCTAAAATGATCAAATCCTACAAAGGCATACACATTTCTGAAGTTTCCGAATCCCTTGCTGAAATTCCCTTTCAGTTCTGAATGGGTATGCAGTGGCGGGATAAACGGAAGATACTTTAAACTGTCGGCAACTTTGCCGCCTGTACCCAGGTTTTGCCCGTAGGTTAACGCCAGTGAGTTTTCAAAATGCAACCATTTAAGCGGGTGAATGTCAAGGCTGATTTCGCCGCCGTTTATCCTTGCTTTGCTCTGTACATAGGTAAAAGTGTTATAGCCTTGTGTAATAACAGGCGAGCCATCGGCATTAAGCTCCTGCTGCTGGAAGATATAGTTTTGGATGTTGTTATTAAATAATTCCACACTAAATGAAACGTTTGGCAGCGTTAGGAAAGCGCCAATATCTTCCTGCGTGCTAAACTCCGGTTTAAAATTGCTATCGCCTACGTGATAGATCTGCGAACCCGGATCGGGGCCGTTTGCTGAAAGCTCGGCAATACTTGGCGCCCTGAAACCACGGGCAATATTGGCTTTTAACAAAAACCTGTCGGAGAAATTGTAAGCACCGCCAAAGCTCCCGTTAAAACCTGAGAACGTTTTATTCAGGGCCGAAAATTGCGGAACTACGTTAGGGGCACTGGCAGGATCTGCTCCGGTATACAACTGGGGGTATTTTCCGGCAGCGGTATCAACATAAGCTGCCTGTCCGTGAAATGAACGGCTGTCAAACCTGGCGCCTGCAGAAAGGTCAAGCTTCCCGAAGCTTTTCTTCATGATCAAAAATGGGCCGATATCGAACTGGTGATAGGCAGGGATCGGGAAGTCGGTTGCATCGCCAATAGTATTGTTTTGGTATTGCCCGTTTAGGCCAACGGTGGTTTCGTAGCCCTTGCCAAGATCAAAGTTATATTTAAAATCGTAGGTATAGGTGCTTAAGTGAAGGTTTAAACCTGCAACGTCGGCATCTTCCGGGTGGGTAAATTCCCTGCGGTGGCTAAACTGGTAACCCAGGTTAACTATCAGGTTGCCGCTGCCTAAATTAAAGGTGCTGTTATTATAGATGCGGTAAAGCTGTACATGCTGGTGCAAAACGGGGATGTTGTATGAGTTTAATTCAGACGGAGAAACTATCTGGCGTGTTGCATCATCTTCGGTAATTTGTTTGGTGAACTTGCGGGTTATTGAATCCCGACTGCCATCGGGAATGGCTTGTTGGTCATCAAACAGCGAGAAATTAAAGTACGATGTTCCCCATGCTTTATTCAACCCAATCATAAAACGGGCATCCTTTTCTTTAAAGTTGGTGGCATACACCCTGCCATCGTGCTGGTCCTGGTAGTCTTTTGCTTCTTTGGCAGATAAGATAGCACCCCAAACCAGGCCGTTATTATTTCCGTACAGCCTGAACGAGCCATTGAGCAAACCATTATTGGTGCCATAGGTTCCCTGCACCGATCCAAGGATCTTGCCATCAGGAACCGGCGATGGCGTAATAAGGTTTACAACCCCGCCGATGGCATCTGATCCGTAGGACAAGCTGGCCGGGCCTTTAATCACCTCAACACGGTCGATAGAGTTTTGATCCACTTCAATGCCGTGTTCATCCCCCCATTGCTGGCCTTCCTGGCGGATGCCATCCTGCAGGGTTACCACGCGGTTATAGCCTAAACCATGAATAAAAGGCTTTGACACGTTTGGTCCTGTAGTAACTGCACTAACACCCGGCAAGTTGGCAATCATATCAATAACGTTTCCTGCCGCCGAGCGCTGGTCGAGGTACGTTTTACCTACGGCAACCATTGGCACCGGATCCCTCTTAATTTCTGTTGCTTTGCTCACACCGGTAATAACTACTTCGCCTGCTTCTATTGATGAGGTCTGCAACTGAATATCAAGTGTGGTGATTTTTGAAAAATCAACCTTTTTGTTATAGGTTGCATATCCTAAATAGGTTACCTGCACCAGGTAAACGCCTTTAGGCAACTTTTCTAAAGTATAATGGCCGTTAACATCCGTAATGGCGCCACGCCTTAAATCGGGGATGTTTACTGTTGCGCCTATAACAGGCTTCCCATCGGCTTTATCAGTTACAGTTCCGGTAATTGTACCTGCATCGTCATCCTTGTTTGTTTTTATTGCAGCGTGTGTAACTATAGTACCTGATACAAGTACCAATAGCAGACTTAATATTCTTATCTTAAATTTCATTGTTGTTGTCCTTGGTGATATTAAAAAAATTCTATCCGGGTCATTAGCTTTTTATTGAATCGGGCTGATCTCAGCCAAAAAAATAAAAATCAGACTAAATAAGGTGATCATTGTTTAACACATAAAAAGCTTTTTCAGCTTTTAATTTTAAACGGAATAATTGGCTAATGGCGGGGCTCGGCCACCGGAAAGGATAAGCGATAAGCTTGTGAAATTATATTCGGGAGATTTGTAAACATAGCCTGTAACTACAACCGGTGTAAAACTTGCATGGCTGGTTATCACCATGCTGTTATGATGCATAGCATCGCACAGCTGGCATTTTTCGGTAAGGGTTTGCTTGGGTTGTTGGTGCTTTACTGAGTGGGTTTGTTCTGTTCCCTGGATCAGCTTATGCTGGTGGGCATATACCATGTACTGGCCTGTGATAAAGCAGATCAGCAAGATCCATGAGCGGATAATATGGGTATTTATTTACTTTCAAATCAGTTACCTTTTACAGTAAGTTGCAAAAATAGGCAATTAAAACTTTACCGAAGGTAACATTCTTGTTTAAATGCAACAAAATTGCTTTGTTTGAATAAGTCCATAGCCCATGGTCGATGGTCCATGGTTTTAAAAAGACCAGACTATTGACCATGGTCTATGGACTATCGACTTAAAAAACGATATTTGTTCCCGTGAAACCTGCAGAGATCAATTTAAAATGGAGCGCATTACAACAGCGGATAGCTGACGAGTTTGATAATGAGAAGCCGGATATAAAGGTAATGCTGTTCCTGATCGGGGTACAGGAGCTTGGACAAGGGCCGCGCAAGTTCAGCAAGCGCCAAAAGGAAGAGCTGATGCACATAGCTAACTGCAAATTGTTCAGCATGATGGGCTTTTATGAGCTGGAGGGATTGGACCAGGATGGCTGGCCGCACTGGAAAAGGGTAGGGGTTATCCCTAACTATACCCTGCTTGAACAGGAAATGGTGCTGAAATCATTAATAATTGATTACTTCCAGGAGTTGGGGTTGGTGGAGTAGGGGAAGTCCGAAAGTCGGAAAAGTCCGGAAGTCCGGAAGACGCTGCGGTTTGTTGGTAGATAAGCGGGTGTTCTTTATTGTTAATCCATCCTTGTCTGGCGGCTGGCTGTGGGACACAGCCAGTGGGAATATTTTAATATTATAACCATAAATATGAAAAAACTGTTTACTACTGTCCTGATCTTACTGGCTATTACCACTGCCTTTGCCAAAGGGCCTAAAAACCAGTATGTGCGCATTAAAACCAGCTACGGCTCTTGTATCATCCGCCTGTATAATGAGACCCCAAAACACCGGGATAACTTTATAAAGCTGGTAAAAAAAGGCTTTTACAACGGTACGCTGTTTCACCGGGTGATCCAAAACTTTATGATCCAGGGCGGTGATCCGGACTCAAGAGATACGACTAAAGCAAAACCCGGCGCCGAACTTGGCAATGGCGATGTTGGCTATACTGTTCCGGCTGAATTCAGGGATAGCCTTTTTCATAAACGTGGCGTGCTTGCTGCAGCAAGGGATGATAACCCGGCAAAAGCATCAAGCGGATGCCAGTTTTATATTGTGGAAGGCAAGCGCTTTACTGATGGCAAGATGGATACCCTTGAAAAGACACGTTTAAAAGGGTTTAAAATACCTGCCTGGCAAAGAGAATATTACAAATCAGTTGGCGGTGCGCCGCATCTTGACCATGGCTACACCGTTTATGGCGAAGTGGTATCCGGTATTGATATGGTTGACAGGATTGCCGCGGTTAAAAAAGATGAAAGGGATCGCCCGGTAGAAAATGTGGCCATGACGGTGGAACTGTTAAGCAAAAAAGAATGCAAGCAATTGGATGAAATACTAAGCCCACCGGCGCCCTAAAGGGGAGTTGGAGGAGAAAGCCACGGGCCCCAAAAAGGGAGTAACGGTGGCCAACATAATAGAGAGTGAAAAAATAATTAATAATAACAGTCTCCTCCCCTTTAGGGGTCGGGGGCTTAAAGTTCCCCCTTTAGGGGGCTAGGGGGCATGAAAATAATCACCTATAACGTTAACGGCATCCGCTCGGCAATAAACAAAAATTGGCTGGCATGGCTGCAGGCTACTGATGCAGATGTAGTTTGTTTGCAGGAAATTAAGGCTACGCCGGATGTGCTTACCGATTTAAAACTGGTTGAAGACTTGGGCTATGAGCATTATTGGTATCCTGCCGAAAAAAAGGGATACAGCGGCACGGCCATCTTTACCAAACAAACTCCAAAACATATTGAATATGGCTGCGGTATCAGCGATTATGACCGCGAGGGCCGTAACATCCGGGTTGATTTTGATGAAGTATCGGTAATGAGCGTTTATTTTCCGTCGGGCTCAAGCGGCGAGGACCGGCAGGCGTTTAAATACCGCTTTTTAGATGAGTTTGGCCGCTACCTGGAGCTGCTGCAATCGCAATACCCCAAGCTGGTTGTATCCGGCGATTATAATATTTGCCACAGGCCGATTGATATTCACAATCCAAAATCAAATGCTAATTCATCCGGTTTTTTACCGGAAGAGCGGGAGTGGATGGAGAATTTTATTGAGTCGGGCTATATTGATACCTTCAGGCACATGAATAAAGAGCCACACAATTATACCTGGTGGAGCTTCCGGGCAAACTCACGCGCCAAGAACTTAGGCTGGCGTATTGATTATAATATGGCTACCCGTGCGCTCGAAGGAAATATAAAAAGAGCTGCTATATTACCCGAAGCAAGACATTCAGACCATTGCCCGGTATTGCTGGAACTGGAATTTTAGAAGCAAATTTATGCATTTTACGCAGCGTGCTGTTTCGTTCGCTATTTGGATAGTACACTCCGAAACGGGGCGAAACAGTATTTTTATCTGCGATATCCCGTCTTGTCCTAAAATAGGTTTGCGATTTGAATTGTTTCACTTTGTTCGGGTTGTATCGGTCAGGAAGAGAACGGAACAGTTAGGACAATTTAAACTCCGGACAAGGCTATTTGCGATTGGAAGTGTTTCACTTTGTTTCGGGTTGTGCCGGATCAGGAAGAGAACGGAACAGTTAGGACAATTTAAAATCCGGACAAGGCTGTTTGCGATTGGAAGTGTTTCACGTTGTTTCGGGTTGTGTCGGATCAGCAAGAGAACGGAACAGTTTGGGGCAATTTAAAACCCCGCCAAGGCTAACGATTGGAATTGTTTCATTTTGTTTCGGGTTGTGTCGGATCAGGAAGAGAACGGAACAGCTATTTGGTTTTGACCTATAACTAGCTGAGAAGTGGGTAACCTTATTCTTACAATTATAAATTGAACTATTGTATATTAGCTGTGCTAACCCTCACTAATGAAAATTAACGCTTCAATTCTGCTTCTTGGTTTGATTTTGATGTTGTGCTCATGTAACAAGCACACAAAGACTAATAATGCTGTTACTGACACCTTATCTAAACCAAATAACACTCATTATGCTGACATAGAGGATGTGTCACTTATAAAATTGTTAGGCGATTCTAAAGAATATAATGGACGTAAAGTAAGGGTGATAGGCTATTTAAACCTGGAATTCGAAGGCAATTGCCTATATGTACATAAGGAAGATTATGATCGTTCTATTTATAAGAATGGCTTATGGGTTGCGATGAGCAGAGATAGCATTCGACTTCCTGCTATCAAAAAGTGTATTAAGCAATACGTAGTTATGGAAGGCACATTCGATGCTAATAATTTGGGGCATAGGGCCTCATTTAGCGGTGCTATTAAAAATGTTACGCGATTGGAGGTGTGGTGAGTGGAAACCCGTTACCACCCGGCCCTGCCGACAAGGTTTCATGGCCTCCTAAAAACAAATAATGAATCCGGCACTCAAGTATAGTTTAAAGGTTTGGCTGACCACGATAGTTCTGTGAATGCGGGTTACCGGGCTGACAAGATTTTTGCCGATAGCAATCCTCACCTGTCGTAAGGCGCTATCTTACAAAATAATTGTATAAATGAAAAAGAAAATAGTAACGGGATCAATTTTAGTTGATTTTGTTCCGTTCGTTCGCAGGTGACACAGGGCGGAACGAAACGATACAGAACCCAACCAAACTCATCGCTACTTCCTCACGTAACAATTAATATCAGGATGGCCAGCTTTGCCCGGACATATTATATCACTCCGCTACCCAAATAGCATCCGTAAACCATTTCTTGCTGTCGAAAAAATGACCAACGGGCTTAAATGAAGCTTTTACGGCCATCTGGTTAACCTGTTCAACGGTAAATTTCTGCGAGATCTCCATAAAAATGTATTCATCCTTTTCAAAATGGATGGTTTCCATGCCGTTGATCCTTACATCCTGGTCAACCAGGCTTACCAGGTAGCTTTTGCAGGCCCCTGTTTCCGGATCATAGGTCGGGTAGTGCTCAAACTGGTTGATATCAAAATTGGCATTCAGCTCGCGGTTGATGCGTTCAAGCAGGTTAAGATTAAATCTTTTGGTGATGCCTTCCTTATCATTATAAGCAGCCAAAACTGTTTTAGGGTTTTTCTTTAGGTCGACACCGATCAGCAGCATATCGCCGGGCGATAAATGATTACGCACATCCTGGCAAAACTTTTCAGCAACATCAACCGGCATATTGCCAACATTTGATCCCAAAAACATTACTACCTTACGTTTATTTGAGATGGAGGCCGCCTTGGTAAGCATATCAAAATACTCACCGTTAAGACCGGTTATCTGCAGGCCCGGCAATGTTACGGGCAAGGTTATGTTTAAGTATGATATTACGTTTGACGAGATATCAATGGGCAAATAGCTAAAATCCGCACCCTGCTCTAAAAGATATTTTAGTAAATAGGTCGATTTTGTAGCATCGCCGGCGCCCAGCTCAATCAGCTCGAAGGCATCCCCGGCGCCTATGATAGCATTGCAAATCTCGGCGGTTTTTTCGGAAAAGATTTCCAGCTCACAATTGGTGGGATAATACTCTTCGCAGTTCATCAGGTCCTGGAAAAGTTTATCGCCAACGGCATCATAAAAATACATCGAGCTTAAAAACTTCGGGGTTGAGCTTAGCCCGCATATAACATCCTCATAAAACAGGCCGGTTCTACAATTTGAAAGCCCGTTTACTTCGGCCTTTGCTAATGTTGGTTCAATGTTCTTCATAGGTATCAGGTATTACTTAGCCAGCCTTATGCCGGTAAATTGCCATCTTAAATTGGTTTGAAAAAAATTACGATAAGTAATGCGGCTATGCCCCGGCGATGTAACTTCTGATGCGCCCCGTAATACCTTTTGGTTCACCATAAACTTGCCGTTATACTCGCCTATTGCTCCCGGCGCTTTGGCAAAGCCCGGATATGGCAGGTACGAGCTTTCCGTCCACTCCCAGCTTTTGCCCCAGCTAAATTGTGGGGCGGCGGCCTCCCATTCAAATTCGGTAGGCAGCCTTAAGCCTTTCCATGCTGCATAGGCATAGGCCTCGAAATAGCTGATGTGGCAAACGGGCTCTTTTAAGCTTAATGGCTCCAAACCATGATAGGTATAGTGGTGCCATTCGTCATCAATTAAATGCCAGTAAAGCGGTGCTTCAACCTTGTTGGTTTTTACCCAGTCCCAACCCTCGGCGTGCCAGTGGCGAAAATCATGATAGCCGCCGTTGTTTATAAATTCAAGGTATTCGGCATTGGTAACCAGGTTGGGGCTTATCTCAAAGGAATTCAGATAAACTTTGTGTGGGTTTAGCTCGTTATCAAAGCAAAAACCTTCGCCTTTAAAACCTATCTCATAAATACCTTCCGGTAGTTTAACAAACTCACCACTTTCAACCGGCTTAACTTTTGGCGATACATACGCTTTTGAATAAGCAGGGAATAATGGGTTATGCCCTAAAATGTATTTAATATCGGTGTATAAAAGTTCCTGGTGCTGCTCTTCGTGGTTAAAACCCAGGATCAGCAATTCTTTCACGTCATCGCCTGGCTCTTCGCATAAAAACTTAGCCATGGCTTCGTCAACATATTCGCGGTATTTGTAAATTTCTGCTACGGTTGGGCGGCTTAAATTCCCCCTGTCGGTTCGGATAACCCGGTTGCCAACGGTTTCATAATAGCTGTTAAATACGTAGTTATAATCGGGATTATATTCCTGGTAACCCATAAAGTAGGGCTTAAGAATAAAAGTTTCAAAAAACCAGGTAACATGGCCAATATGCCATTTTGGGGGACTAACATCAACCACGGGTTGCACCACGTAATCCTCCGTTTGCAGTGGACTACAAATTTGTTCCGTTCGCTTACGAACTTTTATATAACAGGCGGCTATATCCATGATTGCTATCTATCCAAATATCGTTTAAGGTTAGAAATTGTTTTAATATTTAGATCTTTGGCCTGCTTCTTTCTCATCATTATTGCATAAGCATTATTAAACCCAATTGGTTTTAGCCATTTTATGCTATACTTCGCCTCAAACTCCTTTTGCACATAATTATAAGTTTCATCTTTACTATGCGTTAATGAATCAATAATTTTTGGCGATGGCTGCAAAATGGCCAGCAAGCCGGTCCCGGTATATTCCGGGTAAAAATCAATCTGATCATTTGTTAAAGCATCAAAGCAAATTTTAGTTCCCCCAAGGCCGGTTTTTGTAGAAGTATCATAGTTGGAATAGCCTTTTATCAGCATGCTGTAAATGCTTGCCAAAATATACTGTTCGCCAAATATTTTTGATCCTATCCTAACAATTCCGTCATTTCCATTGCGTGCCGGCTTCCATAATTTATTAGCAACTAAAAACTCTTTAGCCACCCGCTCCGGGCTTTGGTGAAGATAATCAGTCTTATAATTTAAGGCAGTCATAGTGCTGTCATTTATTTTTCCGGCTAACAAATTTAGTATTTTTTCCAGCAATGCAAATTTTTTTAGCGAATTTTCTCTCACAATAGGTGCGGCATAATAAGGCGGGAATATTTTTTTATCATCATCCAGCACCACCAGGTCATACGCCTTTAACCGCCCATCTGTTGAGTAACCGCTGATCACATCCAGTTGTTTTTCATAAGCCGCCTTGTACATAACGGCATCGTTTATAACCAGGGTTTGGATCTTTAAGCCATATTTGCTGATGAGCCCCAGGTTGCCATCTTGCCTGCCCATAAACTCGGGTGTAAAGCCGGCTTTAAGCTTGCTGCCATAGGCTGATGGAATGTAGTAAAAGGAAGACAGGAGTAGCAGTAGCAGTGGCAAAGCAGCAGATACCGTTTTTAGCTTCTTGATGTTAAGCTTCTGTAATCGCGATAGCAAAAAATCAAAAACAATAGCCAGTAAGGCGGCGGGAATAGCGCCTGCCAGGATCATGTTGGTGTTGTTAAGGGAGATGCCGCCGAAAATAAATTCGCCCAAGCCACCGGCGGCAATATACGATGCCAGCGTGGCCACCCCGACAGTTATTACGGTAGCCGTGCGGATGCCGGCGAAGATAACCGGCATAGCCAGTGGTAATTCAACTTTAAACAACACTTGCCATTTGCTCATGCCCATGGCCACCGCAGCTTCCTTAACGGCGGCATCAACGCCTGTAATGCCTGTATATGTATTACGGATGATGGGCAGCAGGGCGTACAATAACAAGGCAACAATTGCCGGTTTAGCGCCAATGCCCAGCAGCGGGATCATAAAGCCTAACAGTGCGATGCTGGGTACAGTTTGCAAAATGCCTGCTACCCCTAATATGGGGCCTGAAAATTGTTTTTTGCGGGTGATGAAGATGCCGAGCGGCAAACCAATCAGCACGGCAATAAACAGAGACACAAACGTAAGCCCTATGTGCTGCAGGGTTTGCGTAAGTAACTTATCGCTCTGCTGCTGCATAAATTCCCACAAGGTTTGCTGGTGCTCATTCATGGGCCTGCTGTTTTTTATATTGATAAAAGGCGGACATCAGTTGTTCAAAAGTCGCTGTCCATGTTTCGTTATTTTCCTTGTCGGTGATATTCAGTTCGTCTGCCCCAGCAAATTTAAAATGCTCCAAAGCAGTCCAAAAACTAACATCTGCCGAAATATTATTCACTTTTTGTGCCGCTCCTTTTTTTGCTCCCCCTTTAGGGGGCCGGGGGGCCTGGTTTAGCCGGATAGTTTTAAACTCCAGTTGCAGGCGCTGCTCTTTCAAAAATTCCTTTACAAAATCGTTTTTGGGCTTAAATAAAAGCTCGGCCGGTGTCCCATCCTGTACTATTTTACCCTGATCCATCAGGCAGATATGATCGCCCAGCTCAAAAGCTTCCTGCACATCGTGGGTAACCATAATAATGGTTTTTCTTTTCAGCTCGTCAAGCGCCTTAAACTCCGCATGGATTTTTGAGCGGGTAACATTGTCAAGTGCGCCAAAGGGTTCATCCATTAATAGCACCGCCGGATCAGCAACCAATGCTCTTGCCAGTCCGACACGCTGCTGCTGCCCGCCGCTTAGTTCATTTGGATATATATTCAGATAATCTTTTGTGAGATGCAGTTTTTCCAGCAATTCGGCTACCCGTTTTTCGATCCGTTTTTTATCCCATTTTAATAGCTGGGGAACGATGGCAATATTTTCAGCCACCGTATAATGCGGAAACAGCCCATTGTTTTGCAAAACATAGCCAATGCCCCGCCGCAAAATCTCGGGCGATTGTTCAAATATGTCCTTGCCATCAATTGAAATATTGCCTGCAGAAGGTTCAATAAGCCAGTTAATCATTTTTAGCGTAGTGGTTTTGCCACAGCCGCTTGTTCCCAGTAAAATAAGGTTCTCATGCTCCTTAACATCGAAAGAGATCTCATCAACCGCTTTAACCTTGCCGAAGTGCTTGCTTAGCTTTTGAACCTTTATCATAAAAAACGGTTAATCCTCCAATGCCAGGAAAAGGTTATTTAACGATTCGGCATAAAGCGGGTGGGCAAATACGAAGTAGCGGATCTGCTCATAAGTAATGCCGCCCACCATAGCCATTTGCAGCATGGTCATTATCTCGCCGCCTTCCTGCCCCAAAACAGCGGCGCCTAAGATCTTTTTGGTATCCGGGTCAACCACCGCTTTCATAAAACCGCGGGTATCGCCGGTTTCAATAGCGCGGGCCACATGGGCCATAGGCAGTTTTGCTACTTTATACTTAATGCCCAGTTTTTTTGCTTCGGCCTCACTTAAACCTATCCGCCCCAGTTGCGGATCAGTAAACATACAGTATGGAACCGGCCTGTCATTAATGGTTAACTTTTGTTTCTCTATTAAATTACGATAAACAATGGTGTAGTCATTATAGCTAATATGCGTAAATGCCGGACCGGGCTTTACATCGCCTAAAGCATAAATGCCCTTTATATTGGTTTCCAGCTTATCGTTTACTGTAATATAACCCTTGTCATCAACCCTAACCCCTGTTGAATCAAGATTTAACGCTTTTGATTGCGGCGTGCGTCCAACGGCTATCAGCACATGCGTGCATTTTATCTTTTCTTCCTTTCCGTCTTTACTAATGGTAGCAATGATCTTCCCGCCCGCTTTCTTTTTAAACCCGGTAGTGTTGGCATTGGTAAGTATAGTGATTTTCTCATCCTCCAAAATTTGCGTTAACGCTTCGGAAATATCCTCATCCTCGCGTGATACGATCCTGCCGGACCTTTCAATAACGGTAACCTTACTCCCAAATCTCCGGAACATCTGCCCAAACTCCAGCCCTATATAATTGCCGCCGATCACCAATAAATGTTCGGGAATATGATCCAGCTCCATAATGGATGTTGAATCAAGGTAGCCGATATCGTTTATCCCTTCAATTTCGGGGACGAAGGGCTTGGCGCCGGTATTTATAAATATCAGGTCGGCCTTAAGTTCTTTTTCGCGGCCGCTGTTCATCTTTACCGAGATAGTTTTATCGCCGGTAAATACCGCTTCGCCAAAAAGCAGGTCGAGGTTTTGCGTTTTTTCAATGCTCTTCTGGTTGCCGTCGCGTGCCTGATGAACAATATCGTCCTTGCGCTTTTTTATCTTAGGCAAATCAACCGAAAAGCTTTTTATCTTAACCCCCAACGGACCACTGTTAGCCGCCAGGTAAGCCATTTTAGCCGATGCAACCATGGTTTTGGTGGGGGTACAGCCATCATTAACACAGGTGCCGCCAACCCATCGTTTCTCTATTATGGCTGTTTTTTTCCCGGCCGCAGCCAATTTTCTTGCTAATGGGCCACCCGCCTGCCCGGCGCCAATTATAATTGCATCGTACTGTTTCATGTTTATTCGGTTATTTTAACACCTTTCCAAAACGCTACGTGGCCGGTTATGTTTGCGGCAGCAGGTTTTGGGTCGGGGTAATACCAGGCAGCATCCCGGTTTTCCATGCCATCAACATTAAGGGTGTAATAGCTGGCCAGGCCCTTCCATGGGCAGGTAGTTTTGGTATCGCAGGGCACAAGGTATTCAGCCTTTACACTTTCAATAGGGAAATAATGATTGTTTTCAACCACAACGGTATCATTGCTTTCAGCAATTACCTGGTTGTTCCATGTAGCTTTCATAATTAGTATGTATTTATTTATAAAGATAAGGGGGTTAATTGGAATTCCAAGACAGAAAAGTGAGTAAAGACCCGAAGACCGAACGTAAGAGCAGGGAAGAAAGAGGAGCCCGGAAGCCTGGCAACTGTAATGGAATTGCCACATTTTTTAGCGTAAAAAGCAGCTTCTTCAGCTTCTTTCGGACTTTCGGACTTTCGGACTAAAAAAATTTCAAATAATATTTTTAATTTATCATTAAACGTATATCTTTGCAATCCCAAAATAAGGGTTACCAAATCCAAAATCATTGGGAAAATGCCTTAAAAGGCCCGTTCGTCTAGGGGTTAGGACGTTAGATTTTCATTCTAGAAACAGGGGTTCGATTCCCCTACGGGCTACAAAGCCGCTTTACGAAAGTAGAGCGGCTTTTTTTGTTTCATTGCCCACGGACAACCACAGTAAAATTTTGATGACAGACAACCTTATTCTGTAGACTATCGTAGATTTGATAATAACACCATTGACAAATCAAAACAATTAATCATGATCAAAAAATATTATTGCCTGTCTTTTTTAATTTTACTG
>Ga0193702_1000213_pt1 | contig 23831 bp, 23 predicted proteins | sample U3a1metaG_FD_143060 | JGI IMG/M metagenome (GOLD analysis project Ga0193702, IMG submission 143060) | Soil microbial communities from a riparian zone of the East river system, Colorado, United States - U3a1 | ecosystem: Environmental > Terrestrial > Soil > Riparian zone | place: USA: East River... | reverse complement strand
AGACGTGGTTGTTCTTGAGCTTGATGTTGAGAACCGTAAATTAAGCTTAGGCCACAAACAGCTTGAAGAAAACCCTTGGGATACTTTTGAAACCATCTTCACTATTGATTCAATACATGAAGGTACCGTGTTAAAAGTAACTGAAAAAGGTGCAATTGTTGCTTTACCTTACGGTGTTGAAGGCTTTGCGCCTACCAAACACCTGGTTAAAGAAGATGGCAAGAGCTTAAAAGCTGAAGAAGCTGCTGAGTTCAAGATCATTGAATTTAACAAGGAAAACAAACGCATCGTTATCTCTCACTCACGCATTTGGGAAGAAGCCCGTGCCGAGCAACGTGTTCAGGAATTTGAAACCCGTAAAAAGGAAGCAAAATCTGCAAGCAACGCTGTGAAAAAAGTGAAAGAATCAGTTGAAAAATCAACCTTAGGTGATTTGAGCGTATTAGCACAATTGAAAGAGCAAATGGAAGGCGCTGAAAACAAAGCCCGCAAGGCTTCAAAAAAACCAGCATCTGAAGAAGAAGCTCAATAAGCTTTAAATAAATTTTTAAATCCTTTAAGCCCCTGGTAGCAATACCGGGGGCTTTTTTTGTAGACGACATTATGACCGGAGAAAAAGACCTTAAAGCATTATTAAAAACCATCAGCCCCAAACTCAATGAGGGAGATTATGTTTTTTGCACAACAGCCTCATTAGAAGACATCGACCCAAAAGAAATAATTGGCTTATTTAAAGAAGATGAAGGCTGGACGGTGATAGTTAATAAAGAATTAGCTGATAAACTAAATCTTAGCTACTCTTATATTGCAGCTTGGATAACACTAACAATCCATTCATCATTAGAAGCGGTTGGACTTACCGCTGCATTTGCAACTGCCCTCGGGAACGAAGGAATAAGCTGTAATGTAGTGGCAGCGTTTTATCACGATCACATTTTTGTAGCGAAACAGGATAGTGAAAAAGCAATGGAAGCATTAATAAATCTTTCCAACCATTAGTCTAAAAATCACGTCATTGCGAGACCGACCGCTCGCGGGCGGGTATGAAGCAATCTCTGCACTATGCGTGTAATTACGTGAAAAAAATATGGCTACCAATCAAGCGGCTGTAAGGTCCCATCAGCACAAAGGTTCATTGATCGTCTGGCTTAGAGGTTGCTTCGTTCCTCGCAATGACGCGCGGAGAGGATTTCCCGCCCCGGCATCATTGCAATAACGATTGTTTTTTTACTTCAACGCAGGGAAAAGCCTCCCGCCATCAAAAATACTTCTTTCGGCTGTTGTCTTTTCAACATCCTGCCATTTACGGGGTGCATCAATTGAAAGTACTGTACCTTCAGTTTTACCTATCAGCACATCATCTTCAATCCGCACGCCTATATTCCACCATTTTTTATCGCAGGGACTGCCGGCAGGGATATAAATGCCCGGTTCAACTGTAATTACCATGCCTGCTTTTAAATTGCCACCGTACTCGCCTTTATCATGCACATCCAAGCCCAAATGATGCGATACGCCATGCGGGTAATATTTGCCTACATCTTTCGCTTCCTTAATAATGCCAAGCTGAATTAATCGTGATGAAAGTATTTCGCGGGTTTTGGTTTCCAGGTCGCCATATTTTATGCCATCCTTGCATAGTTTAAACACCTCCTCCTGGGCATCATAAACTATCTGGTATATGGCTTTCTGTTCTTCGGTAAATTTACCGTTAGCCGGGAATGTACGGGTAACATCCGCACTGTAGCCATGGTATTCGGCGCCAACATCCATCAGCACAAGTTGATTATTCACTTTGGTAGCGCTATTTTCTTCATAATGCAGGATACAACCATTAGCTCCGGCCCCAACAATTGGTGGATAGCCTTCGTCTTCGGCGCCATAATGCTTATGCACATACAGCATAATGCCTTCCAGCTCCTGCTCGCCCATCTGTGGTTTTACGGCACGCATGGCCTCCGCATGGGCCAGGCTCGAGATCTCTACAGATTTCTTTAACAGCACCAATTCTTCCGGAGTTTTAACGCCGCGCAGGTCAGTGGTGAATTTTTCAAAAAGCGACAAGCCTGATGGGCTGGCATCAATTTTCGCTTTTACATCCATCAATGTAGCAGAATCAGGTTTATTAACCAGTTCCTGTATTAAGGCATTATTTTTATATGCATCCTGGCTAATGCGTGGTTTTATGTATGCTATTATACGATCCAGGTTTTTTGGGGTAGCATACCTGCTGATCAGGCTCAGATCGTTCATTAATCCCTTATCAACATCCTGGATCTCGCCTTTTGTTTTAAAAGTGCTGAGCAATTCCTTAAGGCTTCCTGCTCCACCGCCGCCTACATCATCCGGAAGGTCATCATATATTACTGTTTTGAATTTTTTAAAGTCGATAGGGAATTTTGCAAATTCTTCGCTGTTGTAAACCCGCTTAAAACCAAGTTTAGTTTTAACACCGGCAACACCCAGCCGTCTACCCGTCCATGATTCGCGCTGCGGATCGCGGTGACGCACAAAAAACAGTTCGTTATAGCTACTATCGCCGTCTGCCTGCATTTCTTTAAACACCAGCAAAACAGCATCAGGTTCTTTATATCCCGAAAAATAATACAGGTCGGGATTTTGATGAAAAACATAGTTTACATCCTTTGAAAAAACCCGCTCCGGGTAAGCAAAAATAACCGCTACAGAGTTTGCGGGCATCATATCTCTGAGCGCCTGCCTGCGGCCGGCATGAAATGATGCGGAAAGATAATCTGTCGGCAAGTTTTCGGGGCCATTATCGGCCTGCGAAAAAGCATGGATAGAGGTGCAGCAAACCAAAGCTGCTACCAAAAAGCTTTTGTTGAAAAGGTTCATAAATTAGGTCAGTTATATTGTCAGTTAAAACTCGTTTAAGATACAGATTATAGTTTTATTTTAAAACGTTTTGCACAGCTGTTAATTAAGCGCAAAACTTACACAAGTATAAACTTTAGCACGCAAAAAAGTTATCACCCCAAAAGGGTGAGATTTTTGGGCGTGTTCCTCCATCTTCCGAACTAAAACAACTAGTCTCTAATCTCCAATTAACTAATCTCTATCCCCAACTAATCTCTATCCCCACTAATCTCTAAAAAATTATTACCTTTGCCCAAATCCACCCTTACGATGCAAAATCTTACACTGCTCGACGGTCAAAAATTTCAAATAACATTACAGCGTTTATGTCGTCAGTTAATAGAAAATCATAATGATTTCTCTGAATCTGTACTTATTGGCATCCAGCCCCGCGGCATTTACCTTGCCAAACGGATAGCTGAAGAATTACGCAAAATATTACCAGGTAAAACAATTATGCAGGGCGATCTTGACATCACTTTTTACCGGGATGACTTTCGCCGCCGCGACCAGCTGGTACCCAATCAAACAAAAATAGATTTTATAATAGAAGGCAAAAAAGTGATCATGATGGATGATGTGCTTTGGACAGGCCGCACTATCCGCGCGGCAATGGATGCCCTGCAGGCATTTGGCCGCCCTGAAAAAATTGAGTTGCTGGCATTGGTTGACCGCCGCTACTCAAGGCATATCCCGGTTGAAGCAGATTATGTAGGCATTGAAGTAGACTCCATCGCATCGCAAAAGGTTGTGGTGAGTTGGATTGAAACAGATGGGGAAGACAGAATAGTACTTTTATCAGAAGCGAAGTAAAATGGTCATATTTCGGAAGTCGGATGTTCGATTTCGAATTTAAAGAAGAAGAAATTTTGATTTTTGAATTTAATAAATTCATACACAATGGATAAAATTGAATTAAAGCGAAGGACTCAACGATTTGCCATCGACGTTATAAAATTCGTTGAAGAATTGCCTGCCAAACGCTCATTAAATGTTTTATCAAATCAATTATTAAGATGTTCATCATCGGTGGGTGCAAATTACCGATCGGCATGCAAAGGGAAATCTACAGCAGATTTTATCAATAAAATTGTAATTGTTGAAGAAGAGGCTGACGAATCAGTTTATTGGCTGGAGTTAATGGAGGAAGCTGGTTTAGTTGATTCAAAAGAAATCTATCCACTAAAAAAAGAGACTAATGAGCTCACAGCCATTTTTACGGCAATAGGTAAAACAGCCAAAGCAAATCAACAAAATTCAAAATCTATAAATAAAAAATAAATCCGAATTCGAACATCCGACTTCCGAAATTCAAACACATGGCAGGACTCAGCACACGACATCTTTTAGGAATTAAGGACTTAAACCCGGCAGATATTCAATTGATATTTGAAACTGCTGATAATTTTAAGACTGTTTTAAACAGACCGATAAAAAAGGTTCCTTCCCTGCGCGATGTAACTATTGCTAATATATTTTTTGAGAACTCAACCCGTACGCGCCTATCGTTTGAACTGGCCGAAAAACGATTATCAGCTGATGTGGTGAACTTTGCGGCATCCTCGTCATCTGTGAGCAAGGGCGAAACACTGATAGACACTGTAAATAACATATTAGCCATGAAGGTTGATATGGTGGTAATGCGCCACCCTTATGCCGGGGCAGGTATTTTCCTTTCAAAACACGTAAAAGCCCAGATAGTAAACGCCGGCGATGGCGCGCATGAGCACCCAACCCAGGCCCTGCTTGATGCCTTCTCCATCCGCGAAAAACTGGGCGATGTGGCAGGTAAGAAAGTAGTTATTGTAGGCGATATATTGCACTCACGTGTGGCATTGTCAAATATATTGTGCCTTAAACACCTTGGTGCCGAAGTTATGGTTTGCGGGCCAACCACGCTGATCCCTAAATACATCGGTTCATTAGGTGTAAAGGTTGAACATAACTTACTAAAGGCTCTCAACTGGTGCGATGTAGCCAATATGCTGCGCATCCAGCTGGAACGCCAGGATATTAAGTACTTCCCATCCCTGAGGGAATACACCATGCTTTACGGGTTAAATAAACAGATCCTCGACTCACTGGACAAAGAGATCATCGTGATGCACCCCGGCCCAATTAACCGTGGCGTGGAAATTACCAGCGATGTAGCCGATAGCAAACAGTCTATTATACTTGACCAGGTAGAAAATGGCGTGGCTATCCGTATGGCCGTATTATTTTTGCTGGCAGGGCAAACGCCGTAAGGTGAAATGCAATGGAAAAGGCATTACAATTTTTAAGAAAACACCGTTTTGATATTATTGTTGCCTGTTCCATTTTAGCATTTTTGGCTGATGTTTACCTCAATAAGCACACATTTTCAATAATAGTTATTGCTTTTTACATACTTGGCTATAGGGAAAGAAATGAAACCAATATTGCTGAGCGAAAACGCATGCTTCTTGCCAGGGGAATAACGCCCGAAGACCTTAAAAACATTGCGTTTGTAAAAGATTGGGATGAAACGAGGAAAAAGGGCATGGTAAAATTTTCACTGGTTTACGGAGGTGTGTTTTTTGGCTTTGTGTTATGCGGATTGATCAGTATTATTACTTTAATGGTTAAAAAAGACATGCTTAACTATATCTCTGCCGATCCGCTAAACATGATTAGCTTTATTGGTTATACTTATATGGCAGGTATAATTGGCGGCACTATATTTTACAGGCTGATCTGGATCTACAAAGAACAAAAATTTATCCGCTTAACCGATCCCTTGCATTAAATTAACCATAAGACCGTTATACTAAGAATCCGTATTTTATGAGGTCTGCAATTATCATTCTTTTATTTTTTTCCATGTCAATTATTGCATCAGCCCAAACCCGACAACAGCAAAAGGTCGACTCGGTGTTTGCTCTTGTGAAAAAATACTTCAATGAAAAGAATGCCGATGCCGTTTACAACCTTACGGGCGATGCATTTCAAAAAGAGATCAGCATAGTAGCATGGGGCGATGTCGCCGCCAAACAGCTTTTCCCGCTGGGCGAAATGAAGGAAACTTCGCTGATTAGCTTTGTAAATAACAGCATGGCCACCTATAAAGTTGCATTCACCAGTGTAACGCTTCAAATATTTATCAACCTCGATCAAAAGGATAAGTTAGAGACCTTTATCTTCAAACCTTATACTGAGCCTGAAAATAATAAAACTGCGCTGGTACCCACATCAAACTCCATGCTAACAGATCTGGATAAGCAGGTGGATACCGTTGCCCGCAACTATATTCAAAAAGCAAATACGGTTGGTTTATGCATCGGTATAATTAAAGATGGCAAAACCCATATTTACCAATATGGCGAAACAAAAAGAGGCAACAGCAAACTGCCTAATGCCGATAGCTTTTTCGAGATTGGCTCCATTACCAAAACCTTTACGGCAACCCTGCTGGCCTGGTATGTAAATAGGGGCGCAATAAAGCTAACCGACCCGATAACTATGTACCTGCCTGACACGGTTGCGGTTAACCAGTCGCTTAAGGGTATTACATTACAGAATTTGATCAACCACACTTCCGGCCTGGCAAATGTGCCTGATAATTTGAACGATAGCATGACGGATCCGTTTAATCCTTACAAAGATTATACAAAGCAGCTAATGTACAGCTATTTAAAAACCTGCCGGCTTAACAGCAAGCCCGGTGAAAAATATGCTTACTCAAATTTGGGTGTGGGTTTGCTGGGCGTGATCCTACAATATGTAAGCGGGAAGCCCTTTGAACAAATGGTTAATGAAATAATAACCAGGCCCCTGGGTATGCTGAGTACCGCTCAATATTTAAACCCGCTGATCTCGCCGCGTTTCGTATCAGTTTACAATTCAGACGGAGATCCAACTCTTGCCTGGGATTTTGACGTACTTGCCCCCTGCGGGGCCTTAAGATCAACCGTAAACGATTTATTGAGATATTCCAAAGCCAATATGCACCCCGGCACCGACTCGCTCTCAAAGGCCATTGAGTTAACCCACCGCATTACCTTTAACAAAGATATAAAGATTGGCCTGGGCTGGCATGTAATTATGGTGAATGGCGTTAGCTATTACTTCCACAATGGCGGCACCTATGGCAGCAACAGCTTTTTAGCCTTTAATGCCGAAAAAAATATCGCGATAGTTGTACTTTCAAATGCTTATGAACCCACTGACCCGGTTGCGGCCGGGATATTGGGGAGGATAGTTAAGTAAGTTGTAGTTGTTGTAAGGGTTGTAAAATAAAACCACTTCAACCCTTACAACCTTTCCAACATTTACAACCTAATCATCCAACATTTACAACCTTATCACGCATGCACCCCTTCGGCAATCTCTTCTATCATTTTGTTATTGAAGGCCTCAAGGTCTGCCGGACGGCGGCTGGTTACTAATCCGTTGTCAACAACCACATCCTGGTCAATCCAGTGGGCACGGGCATTTTCAAGATCAGTTTTCAGGGATGGGTATGAGGTTAAAGTACGCCCTCCTATCATGCCGGTTTCTATCAGCACCTGCGGGCCATGACAGATGGCCGCAATTGGTTTTCCTTCATCTAAAAACGCCGATACAAATGCTATAGCCGTTTTATTCTGACGCAGCTTATCAGGATTTAAAACACCGCCTGGCAAAACCAGCGCATCATAATCATCCGGACTGACTTCGCTCAGCTGCCTGTCTACCTTAACTTCAATCCCCCAGTCGGTATTGTCCCAAGCCCTTACTTTACCGCTTTGTGGCGATACCACATGTACAGTAGCCCCGGCTGCTTCCAGCGCTGCTTTGGGGCTGGTTAGTTCTATCTGTTCAAATCCTTCCTCGGTAAGGATAATCACTTTTTTATCACTTAAAATTCCCATAATATATAGATTTATTGATTCTTAATTATAAAAATTAATCTATATATAATTACAAGTGGTAACGGGAATGGTTTTAGGAAGTTTTACCCAATTGCTCTTTGCGAGGGTGTCTGAACCATGATTTGTGGAATTAAAGGATTTTCCTGATGCCTTATCGCCGGGCACTCATCGGGCTAATCCATAAAATCCCTAAATCCCGGTCCGATTTACTCCCTGATATGCTGCAGCGCATAATTGATAAAATTACCCGTCAACCCGTAATCTTCAGTTCCTTTGCGGCGGATGAAAAAGAAATCGCGGGTTATCTTCAGGCCTTCAATAGGTACTTCAACCAGGTCGCCTTCTTTAAGTTCGCGGATGATGGACGGACGGGGCATAAAGCCGAGGCATTGATCGGCAAGCAGAAAGTTTTTCAGCGCCTCCGTGCCGCCTAAACGGATCTTTACCGATAGATCTGCCGGTTTAATATGCAGGCCGGATAATGATTTTAACAAAGCATTTAACGTACCCGAACCGCGCTCGCGCAGGGCAAGCGGCGTTTTAACAAACTGCTTAAGCGTTAGTGATTTCCCCGCCAGCGGACTATTAGCCGAACATACCGGGATCACCTCATCGCTTATAAATGGTTTGTAGGAAACCGTGGTGAGCTTATTATCAACCTCTATGATGCCGATATCCACTTCGTGGTTCAGCAGCGCATTTAAAATATATTCCGAGTTCCGGTTAACCAGCTGCACATCAACATTGGCATACTCCCGCTGAAAGCCGGATAATATGGATGGCAAAATATACAATGCAATGGTGGTACTGGCGCCCAGTCGTAAATGCCCGGCAGCCTGTGATAAGCTGCTCAATACAGACAAGTCATACTCCACTTTCCGTTCGATCTCGGTGGCTTGCTGCAGGTATTCGTTGAGTTTTTGGCCGGCCTCGGTGAGCGAAATGCTGTTTCCCTTGCGCTCAAACAGGGGCACTTTATACTGATCTTCCAGCGCTTTTATATGCTTACTAATGGCAGGCTGCGTTACAAACAACACCTGCGCCGCCTTCGAGAAACTCAAATTGGCGGCAACTTCCATAAAAACACGGTGAGCAAAGGAGATCATGGCTCCAAAGATAAGGAAACAGTATAAAAGAAAGTTATAATGATGATTGCATTATGATGTATTCGTGTTGTAGAGACGCAATGCTTTGCGTCTCCCGCATGCAAATCCCACAGGTTAGACCATTTATTACTTTTGCGCAGTTTAGACGCAATGCATTGCGTCTCTACGATAGGTGCGATTTTAATTTTAGAAATACTTCTAAATAAAAATAGGGATAATCTCCCGATCATCCCTATAATTTATATTTCAATAAATTGAGCCAAAACTTAATCCAACTCAATCAACCTAATCAACTAAACCTCTACCGCTGCCCCAATCAAATGCTTTGCAGCCAAATACTCCGCTATCTGTACCGCATTGGTAGCAGCACCTTTGCGCAGGTTGTCTGATACTATCCAGCAGTTCAGTGTTTTTTCCTGGCTTTCATCGCGGCGAAGGCGGCCAACAAAAACTTCGTCTTTGTCGTGCGCATCAAGCGGCATTGGGTATTTCAAATTTGCGATATCATCAACCACGACAATGCCTGGTGATTTTGCCAATAGCTCGCGTACTTCGCCCAGATCAAAATCATGCAAAAACTCAATATTTACTGATTCTGAGTGACCACCCATAACCGGGATGCGTACCGTTGTAGCAGTTACCTGGATACTATCATCGCCCATGATCTTTTTGGTTTCAAGGATCATTTTCATTTCCTCTTTGGTATAACCGTTTTCGGTAAATACATCAATCTGCGGGATCACGTTAAGATCGATGGTGTAAGGATAAACCTTAGGGCCATCAATCCCTTTACGTTCGTTAAATAACTGCTCTACAGCCTTAACACCGGTACCTGTAACGCTTTGATAGGTTGATACCACTACCCTTTTAATTTTATATTTATCGTGCAGCGGCTTTAAGGCCACTACCATTTGTATGGTTGAGCAATTTGGGTTTGCTATGATCTTATCTTCGGCGGTTAATACATCGGCATTAACTTCGGGCACTACCAGTTTTTTGGTAGGGTCCATGCGCCATGCTGATGAATTATCAATAACGGTTGTGCCGGCTGCTGCAAAAAGCGGTGCCTGTGCCAATGATGTGCTGCCCCCTGCTGAAAATATAGCAACATCGGGCTTCTGTTTTATCGCATCCTCAACAGAAACTACCTTGTACTGCTTACCCTTAAAAGTGATTTCCTTACCAACACTTTTCTCTGAAGCTACCGGAATTAATTCTGAAACGGGGAAGTTGCGTTCTTCAAGAACCTGCAACATTTTAGTGCCTACCAACCCGGTAGCACCTACTACTGCGACTTTCATTTTTTGTTTTTGTTATTAAATAATTAAAAATTAGCCAAAGATGCGATTTTTTTTTGATTTGATAATCTTGTTTGTCTACCTTTTTAGTGTGTTAAAGTTGTTGTAAAGTTGAAATGTTTGAAGGTTGTAAAGTTGGCTTTTAAAACGGAATAACAGTCGCCACGCCAAATCAGCTGCAACAACAACCTTACAACATTTTCCGCCAAACCAGCTGCAACAGTAACATTACAACATTTCAACCTTACAACCTTACAACATTTTCCTGCCAAACCAGCTGCAACACTAACATTACAACATTTCAACCTTACAACCTTACAACATTTTCCTCCAAATTTTTACCTTTGCCGTGTAACTGACAAATGTATGAGTGAAAAGATCCTGATCATAGGGGCAAACGGGCAAATTGGCACCGAGTTGGTAAAAGCATTAAGAAATATCCACGGGGCCGAAGCCGTAATAGCTTCGGACATTAAAAGTCCGGCTTATGCCATCCGCAACAGCGGTCCGCATGAAATTGCCAACGTGCTCGACAGGGACAACCTGCACCATATATTCGACAAACACCGCCCCACCCAGGTTTATCTGCTGGCAGCCATACTATCTGCCGTAGGCGAACAAAAACCAAAAGTAGCCTGGGACCTTAACATGACGGGCCTGTTATCTGTACTTGACTTTGCAGTTGAGTTTAAAGTAGCCAAAGTTTTCTGGCCAAGTTCCATAGCAGTTTTCGGGCCACATTCGCCGCAGCATGATACGCCGCAGTATTGCGTAATGGACCCTAACACCGTTTATGGTTTCAGCAAACTGGCAGGTGAGCGCTGGTGCGAATATTATTTTGAAAAATACGGGCTTGATGTGCGGAGCATCCGGTATCCGGGTCTGATCGGCTGGCGGGCCAATCCGGGAGGCGGCACTACTGATTATGCGGTACATATTTTCCATGAAGCGTTGAAAACAGGCAAATATCAGAGCTTTTTATCAGCTGGAACTGCATTACCTATGATGTATATGGATGATGCCATAAGGGCAACCATTACGCTGATGAACGCCCCGGCAGATAAAGTAGGCATCCGCTCATCATACAACCTGGCAGGCATCAGTTTCACCCCTGAGCAACTGGCAGATGAAATTAAAAAGCATATCCCCAATTTTGAAATGAGCTACGTTGACAGTGACCCTCGCCAGGCGATTGCCAATAGCTGGCCAAAATCAATAGATGACAGCTACGCCCAAAAAGACTGGGGCTGGCAACTGGAATATGATTTGGCTAAGATGACGGAGGATATGTTAATTAACTTAAAAAGTGTAATTTAGAGCCCCTAACCCCTAACGGGGAACAAAAGGGCTGATTATAAGTATAAATTTTAAATAAACCTCCCCCTTCAGGGGGGCGGGGGGCTAACAATGGGAAGAGCATTCGAATTCCGTAAAGAGAGAAAATTTAAGCGCTGGGCCAAAATGGCGGTGCAGTTTACCCGTTTGGGGAAAGAAATTGTGATGGCTGTAAAAGCCGGTGGTGGCGATATCAATACCAATTCGCGTTTACGTACCGCAGTACAAAACTCCAAGGCAGTAAACATGCCTAAAGATCGTGTTGAGGCCGCTATAAAACGTGCCATCAGCCGCGATGAAAAGGACTATGAAGAATTAGTTTACGAAGGCTATGCGCCATATGGTGTTGCTGTGTTGGTTGAAACTGCTACAGATAATACCAACCGCACCGTTGCCAATGTACGCAGCTATTTTACAAAATATGGTGGCGCTTTAGGCAAAACCGGCTCGCTTGATTTTATTTTCAGCCGTAAATCTGTTTTCACTTTTGAGCCAGGCGACCGTGACCTGGAAGAACTTGAATTTGAGCTGATAGATGCCGGCCTGGAAGACCTGTTTGTTGAAGCGGACGAAAACGGCAACGATATAGCTGTGATCCACACTGCTTTTGAAGATTTTGGCAAGATGCAGAAAATGCTGGAAGAAATTGGCATCGAGGTAAAATCGGCCAAACTGGAGCGTGTGCCTCAATCATTCCACGAAGTTACCGAAGAGCAGGTTGTTGATATTATGAAACTGATTGACCGGCTGGAAGAGGATGATGACGTGCAGGCAGTGTATCATAACATGGCGGAGTAGGTTTGATTTCGGAAGTCGGAATTTCGATTTCGGAATTTTTGAACCATGATTTACTTGATTAAAGGATTTTAGGATTATTAAAAACCTTGCATCATGGAAATCTTTAAATCCTAAAAATCATGGTTCAAAAAAGATTGCTTCTTTCTTCACCCTGACAAAAAAATAAATCCGAAATCGAAATTCCGAAATCCGAAATAAAGATGCCACTATTCACCTCTCGTAAGCAAGAAAAAAAAGTTAAAGTAACCTTTAGCAATGGTTTGCTGTTGGTTGAAAAGGACAATGGAAAACAGCAGGTTTTTCCGCTGGATTTTTTCCCAAAGCTGTTGAATGCTACCGACGAGGAGCGTAACGACTGGACGCAAACCGATAAGGGCATCCATTTTAATAAGCTTGACCTGGATGTTTCTTTTTAGATGTGAGATTTGAGACGTGGGATTTGAGACGTGAGATTTGAGATCAGGAAATAAATTTATGATATCAGATTGTCGCTTCGTGTCTCAAATCTAATAAGGTGAGATATGAGATTAGGAATTAAAGTTTATGAAATCAATCATATGGGATTAGAAGACTATTTTTTGTCTCAAATCTCATATCTAACATCTCACATCTAATGACATTCGATGAGTTTTTTAAAAAAAAGAGAATAGACCTGGTTGCCTTAGAAAAGGCAGAACCGGCGTTGTTTTCTGAATTTAAAAACCATTTTGAACAAATGGGTGAGAAAAGCTTCGATCACACCAAAAAATACTGGTTCAATAAAACAAGGCGGCAATTTCCACTGGCGCCAGAGGTTAAAACAGAAAAGCCGCATGTGGCAAATCCGTTAGCTGAACAAACAATAACAGAAAGTTTAACGGAGTCAGCGTCCCCTGCCCCATCGCCAAAAATTGGTTTTACGCCAAAGTTCAGGGCGGCAATTCCCCCAAAACCTGCTGAGGATAAAAAGGAAGAATTATCTGCAGCAGATGAGGCTGTTGAAAACACCCCTGCCAAACCAGCCGGCTTTGTACCGCGGTTTAAAATGAAGCCAAAGGCTGAAACCGAAGAAAGTGCGCCAGTAGCAGATGTGCCTGCTGAAAATACCCCTGCCAAACCAGCGGGCTTTGTGCCAAGGTTTAAAATGAAACCAAAGGCCGAAACTGAAGAAAGTACACCTCCAGTTAATGAAACTCCGCCACAGGCTGACGAAAGTACAGCAGCAAAGCCTGCCTATAAGCCAAGGTTTGTGCCGCCAAAGCCAAAAGTTGAAACAAAAGAAGATGCTCCGGCGATAAATGAAACCCCACAAGCGCCGGATACAACAGAAAAGAAACCTGCCTACAAGCCAAGGTTTGTTCCACCCAAACCAAAGGAATAATTCTCGCCCCTTCCTTTTACCTTTTTGCAGGGAATCGCTTTTAGAACAGAAGGTCGGCTGGAGCAACGATGACACATGCCATCTCGATTTCAGCCTCCTAACAGCCGTTTGATTTTAAGCACAATTCACTGAGCGGGTATGGCCTCTGATAAACTCAATGGCTACGCCTGCTCCGATTCAGATGCATAAGAAATTTTTTTTAAAAAACACTGACGCTAGTTTGTCAGCACTTTTCGCATTTTTCAGGGTAGCAGATAGGATAAAAAGTGCGTTATCAATGCGGAAACAAGCTTTTTAGCAGTTGAGGTCAGCTTTTTACTGTTACACCCTGTTAACTCTTTTTTAGTGTAACAGCAGCTAAAACTATACTATAATACTGGTATATCTTACGTGGGCACCGGTTTGCGTTTAATCTCTGCCGGCTAAAATGTTAAACCCGTTTTCCATATACCTTTCTCCTTTTACCTTTCAGCTTTTACCTTTTGCCTCCCCCCTTTTACCTTTCACCAAAAAACCTTACTTTTGCAGCTCATTTCACACTGTTTGCAGCAGTATCAATGAATGTTATGGCAAAATACAATACACTATTATACTATTGTTACTCAACAATAGCCGATGCGGAGCAGTTTGCTGCCGATCATTTAAAATTCTGTAAAAGCCTGGATCTGGCAGGTCGCATAATTGTGGCTGAAGAAGGATTGAACGGCACAGTTTCCGGCTCTCCCGAATCATGCAGAACTTATATGGACACCTTACATGCCGACCCGCGTTTTGCAGGGATTGATTTTAAGGTGGATGAAGTTGATACACCGTCCTTCGTAAAAATGCATGTGCGGTACAAATCCGAAATTGTGCATTCAGGCCTCCGTGATCCGAACATTATCAATCCACAACAAAAAACCGGTAAACATTTAGAGCCGAAAGAGTTTTTGGCGATGAAGGATACCGAAGATGTGGTGATCCTCGATGTGCGCTCAAACTATGAGCATAACCTTGGTAAGTTTAAAAACGCAATTACGCTTGATATTGAAAATTTCAGGGATTTCCCCGCTATGATCAATGAGCTTGCCCAATACAAAGATAAAAAAGTAGTGACCTACTGTACCGGCGGCATAAAATGCGAAAAAGCGTCGGCCCTGTTGTTACACGAAGGCTTTACCGATGTATACCAATTGCACGGCGGTATTATAAAATATGGCAAGGAAGCAGGCGGTGAAGATTTTGAAGGCAAGTGCTACGTGTTTGATAACCGCCTTTCGGTTGATGTGAACAGCGTAAACCCTGTAGTGATCTCCACCTGCTTTAACTGCGGCAAGATAACGCCTAAAATGATCAATTGCGCCAACCCGGAGTGTAATGAGCATTTTACCCAATGCGATGAATGCGGAACGGCCATGGACGGCTGCTGCAGCGATGCCTGTAAAGAGCATCCACGCAAAAGGGTATATGACGGTACAGGTTATTATGTAAAGATCCCGCAGCCGGTAAATACCGGCAAGAAAGCAAAGATCCAGTTAGCTGAATAAATTGTGTTAATTTTCTATCTTCACATCGTCATTGCGAGGAACGAAGTAAACTCTGCACAATCAGCTACCAATATGTTTTGGTGACCTTAAACCGGCGGATTGGTAGCCACATGGCTTATTACTCCCTGATTTGCTTGTGCAGAGTTTACTTCGTTCCCCGCAATGACGCCTGGCTAATTTGCCGTGTTGTTTCATATAACCCTATGCGTAAAGCCCTGCTATTATTTATTTCAATATTTATAAATGTCGTAAGCGCTAATGCCACCGATATAAAAAGCATTGGTGTGCCATATGTACAAAATTATACCAAGGCCTTATATCAGTCCGGGAATCAAAACTGGTCGATCACCAGGGATGAGCATGGCGTAATGTATTTTGGAAATTCCGAAGGCCTGCTCACTTTTGATGGTAAGTACTGGCAATCATACCCTATGCCCAACGGGCTTATTGTGCGTTCAGTAGCTGCCGATGGCAAAGGCAAAGTATATTCAGGCGGCTTTGGTGAATTCGGGTATTGGGAAACCAATAAAAACGGAGCGCTTAAATACCATTCTCTAACCCAGCTGGTACCTAAAAAATACCAACCTGTAAATGAGGAAGTATGGAAGATCTGTATTGATAAAGAGCAGGTTGTCTTCCAGTCGTTTGGCTCTATTTATATTTATAACCAGGGGAAGATCAGCGTGATAAAAGGCGCCAATCCTTTTTTATTTTTATATAAAACCGGGGGCAGGTATTTTGTTGAGGAAGTAAATAAAGGCTTATTTGAGCTTAAGAACAATCAGCTCAGCTATATTGAAGGCAGTGAAAAAATAGGCAACAGCGGGGTATTGTCCCTGTTATCCCTACCCGGCAACAAATTCCTCATCGGTACTGCGCGCAACGGCTTGTTTATTTACGACGGCAAACAAATTACAGCATGGAGCAACCAGGCTAATGATTTTTTAAAAACCTACCAGCTTAATAACGGCGTTTTATTTTCGGGTAAATACATTGCGTACGGCACCATATTAAATGGTGTTATTATAATTGATACCGCTGGCAATGTGGTACAGCACATCAACAAATCAAGCGGCTTACAAAACAATACGGTTTTAAGCTTATTTATTGATAGCGAACAAAACCTGTGGACTGGCCTCGACAATGGCATCGACCGCATTGAAGTAAGCTCCCCGCTGTATTTTTATTTTGATAAAAGCGGACGCTTCGGTACGGTTTATTCCAGCATTATTTTTAATAACAAGATCTACCTTGGTACAAACCAGGGTTTGTTTTATAGCGACTGGGTTGAAAACGGCAATAAAAGGCTCTTCCAGTCATTTGATTTTCAGCTGATCCCGGGCTCACAGGGGCAGGTTTGGGAGCTGTCATTGCAGGACGGAAAATTACTTTGTGGTCATAACACGGGTACATTTCAGGTTAACGGGAATACCATTTCAAGAATAACGGGCATCAGTGGCGGATGGACAATAAAAAAGCTAAATGCCAATCAGCTTATCCAGGGTACTTATACAGGTTTGGTATTCTATAAAAAAGACAACGCAGGCAACTGGACGTTTGACCATAAGCTGGATGGATTTGGCGAACCCTCGCGTTATGTGGAGCAGGATAATAAAGGGCAGGTATGGGTGAGCCATGCCTATAAGGGGATCTACAGGGTAACCTTAACCAATGATCTGAAAAAGGCAGCCTCCGTTAAATATTATGACATGCGCTCCGGTTTGCCGGGCAGCTATAACATAAATGTGTTTAACCTTGATAACCGCATCGTGTTCTCGTCCGACTCCGGCTTTTTTGTTTATGACGATATCAGCGACCGCTTTTCAAAGTACCAGCAGCTAAACAAAATGCTGGGGTCGTTTGCATCATCAAACAAAATAATACCTGCGCTTGGCAAAAAATATTGGTTCATTAACCATGGCAGAGTTGCCTTGGCTGATCTTTCAACCCCCGGCCGGCTAAGTATCGACTCTAACCGGTTTAGTATCCTCGATGGAAGGATGGTTAAAGATTATGAAAGCATCAGCCGGATAAACAGCTCCATTTATTTAATAAGCGTTGATGACGGCTTTGTAATACTAAACGATGGGGATGCCTTACAGCAAACCAGGACAAAGCTGCCACTGGTACTGGTAAGACGGATTGAAAATATAACGGACCGCATAACGCCAATAACAGACAACGGCGACCAGAATGATATTGAGATCCCTTATACACAAAATAACATCCGTATCTCCTATTCGCTGCCATTTTACAGGCAGGAAAAAGTTAAATTTCAGTATTACCTGGAAGGTTATTCAAAACAATGGAGCGACTGGAGCACACAAACTCAAAAAGAATTTACCAACCTTAACCAGGGCACCTACAATTTTAAGATCAGGGCCAAAATAAACGAGGAAAATATTTCGCCTGTAACTACGCTTTCATTTACTATCCTTTCACCATGGTATGCCGGTAAAATTGCCATGTTTTGCTATTTACTGCTGATAGTCTTAGCTTACTTTTTAGCAAGTAAATATTACCGGCTAAAGTTGAAACGTCATCAGCACCACATTCATGAAAAATTGCAAAATGAGAAGGAAGAGTTTTTAAAGCAGGAAGCCATAATAAATGAACAGGAAATTGTAAAGATAAAGAACGAGCAATTACAGGCCGACCTTGCCAGTAAAAGTCGCGAGCTGGCCAACTCGGCCATGAACATAGTGTACAAGAACGAGTTGCTGCAAAAAATAAGCGAGGAGATGACCCACCTTAAAGACAGCAGCGGCAAACAACTGGCCGAAGAGCAGTTGCGCCGTATTCAAAAAGTTATTGACGAGGGCATGAATGATGAACGCGACTGGAACATATTTGAAAGCAGCTTTAACGAGGCCCACGAAAACTTCTTCAAAAAGCTAAAATCAGGCCACCCGGACCTGGTACCCAATGATCTTAAGCTTTGTGCCTACCTGCGCATGAATATGAGCAGTAAAGAAATGGCCTCCTTGCTAAATATTTCATTGCGCGGGGTCGAGATCCGCCGCTACAGGCTGCGTAAAAAACTAAACCTGGAGCATGATAAGAATTTGGTGGAGTTTTTGATAGAGCTGTGATGAAATTTGTTTTAAAAACGATTAGTAAGTATTAAGTATAATTCCATCTTCCCGTGCTGCCATGTCAGGCGGCCAGTGCGCAATGGCTACCAGTGCCTTGTGTGCTATTGCAACCGACTCCTTAGCTATTATCTATATTCACTTGTATACCTTTCTTTGCTAAATACCAGCCGCATTCTAATATTATATAGAAAATAATTGAAAGATATTTCACTACCTATCCAATGACTATCAGCCAATTAGGCTTTGCTTAAAAATATTAAAAAAACTTATTAATCTATAAACAATATATTTTTTCAAGTGTTAAAACACAAGAAGATTTTCCGTAGTTCTTACCCTAATTTTTCATCCTGCATTTCCAATTCATTTCAGCTGTTCTAACACACGCCGGGCTTGAATAAATAGATATATAACTAATGTGTGGGTAATTAAATTTAATTAACATGAAAAAGGGAAAATTAGTCATCTTAATGATTGGCATGGTAGTATCAGGAATAACCAGTGCAAATGCGCAAAGCAAAAAAGAAAAAATTGAGATGTTGACACGAAAGATGGATAGTCTTGAAAAAACGTTGTCTGTCAAAAATGAAAGTTTAGTTCAGTTACAAGTAAAATTAGCAAGGCAGGAGGGTACAACGGATGCCCATAACGCGGAAATCAAACGTCTGGAAAGTAAAACGGACAGCCTGAAGGAAATGCTTATTTCCAAAAATATGACCATTGAAAGCCAGGCATCTAAAATCACTCAATTAAGTACAGATATCAGCGGATTGCAGGCACAGCAAAAAGAGTGGACAAGTAAGAATGAAGCATTGGCTGCAGAGTTAACCTCCCTTAAACAAAAACCGAGCGATACCGGGACAATCGTTAGTGATGCAAAACCGGCAGATCCGTTGAAAAAAGAGGATCCAAAAGCCGTGAATCCGGTTTCCGGTAATAAGCCAAACCCAGTAATAAAAAATCAGTAATTGTAGTTTTGTTAGACGCTGTGTTAAGTCAAAAGCCTCGGTCAAAAGATTTGAGGCTTTTTTTGTTACTAACGTTATTTTTCACCACTCAGCCCCCTATCTATGATCTCCAAAAAAACAATTATAGGTGCCAAAATAATTTAAATCCCGTACTTTAGTAAAAATCAATCTTATTGAAACACCTGCTTAAACCCAAAACACAAAAAATGAAAAGTTTAATTGCTCCCGTAATCGCGCTGCTTTTATTGCAAAACATCGCAAACGCTCAAAGTGCGAAACCCGGCCATCCGGTAAAAAAGAATGCCCAAACAGCCATCGACTCCGCTAAATGGAAGGCCCAGCATCATATTGTGGACCGCGATTCTGCTTTTACCGACCCAAGGCTTGCCATTAAAAAATTGATAGGCGGCAACAGGAGGTTTGTCGAAAACAAATCTATCCGCCCGAGGCAGGATGCCGAAACCATTAAAAAATTGGGCGCTGGCCAAAAGCCATTTGCTACCATTGTAAGCTGTTCCGATTCCCGGGTGCCTAATGAAATGATCTTTGACCAGGGCTTAGGCGATTTATTTATTATTCGCACAGCCGGACAAGTATCATCGGCAGCCTCTTACGGCAGTATGGAATATTCGGTGGTAAAACTGTACACGAGGCTAATAGTTGTTTTAGGCCACACCGATTGCGGCGCCGTGGCGGCGGCAGTAGAAAGACCGGAAGATGTTCCCGGCCATATTGTTACTTTAATAAATGAAATTAAACCTGCTGTAGCCAAAGTTGCACACCTTCCAGGCGACCCTGTAAATAATGCCGTAAGGCAAAACGTGATTGACCAGGTAAATACCCTTCGCGACCTGGATCCTATTCTGCATAAAAAATATGTAAAGGGAGAAATACTGATAGTGGGCGCTGTTTATGATATCCACACCGGTAAAGTAGAGTTCTTAAAAGAAACAATGCAAAATCTTCCGGGAAAGAAATCCAAATAACTTCAGTCACTTAAACCGCCGCACTATTTGTACCTTCGGTTAAAACTATGTGGTTTTTTAAATAAAAAGATAATATATGTGGTGGCAGTACCTGTTTGTTTTTTTGGGCGCCTTTTTATTTGATGTTGTTCCCATTCCGTTCCCTCCTGCTTTTACCATCATGATTTTTTTACAGATAACATTTAACTTAAATATCTGGTGGGTTATCATCATCGGGGTCGCGGGGTCAATTCTCGGACGCTACCTGCTCACTTTATATATCCCGTTCCTTGCCGGGAGAATTTTTAAAAAATCAAAGAATGAAGACGTACAGTTTCTTGGCGAAAAACTGAAAGAAAAAGGATGGAAAAGCCAGGCAGCGATACTTGCGTATACCCTGTTGCCGCTTCCCACTACACCTTTATTTTTGGCCAGCGGCATGGCAAAAATAAACGCCCGGTATATTATTCCAGCTTTTTTTGTAGGTAAATTTACAAGTGACGCCGTTACCGTTCATTTAGGAAAATATGTATCAGAGAATACAGAAAGCATACTGCAGGGAGGAATATCATGGAAATCAATAACAAGCTTAGTATTGGGTCTGCTCTTTATTTCTTCCGTCTTATTTATCGACTGGCGCTCACTCATCCAAAAAAATAAATTTGTGTTCACCTTTAGGATCTGGAAGCACAGTAACGATGCCATAACACTCCCTGATAATTTGAATACAAACCAGGCAAAATAGGTTCAAATAAAATCCCTGCCGGTACCAGCAACGCTATCTTTTATGTTTAACCATCAGCTCCTTCAAAATAGCTATCCTTAATTCTACTGTTTTTTGATCAATCCGGCTTTTTATGCGGGGAGCTTCCGAGCATAATGAAATTTCATCTTTTGAGATTTCCTTTTGAAGTTCTTCTTTAGAATGCGCAGCATAAAAATCACGCAACTCCTTTTCTGAATTTTCCATTTGTGAATTGAATGTTTAGGTTATTGATTGGTTGAAGATAGGTAAATTATACTGGCGTTCCAATAATTATTTTCGGATAAAGAGCGGGCTAATTTCAATCAAATAGAGGCACACTGCTCACGTTTTTCTGCAAAATAGCTAACAAAAAAAAGGCCTTCAGAAATTATCGGGAGGCCTTCTTTTTGCAAATATTAATTTAATGGAGGCGGGGTGCCGCAATTTGACGGCGAACCAGGGTTTAAACCCGGTATTGAGCCATCCGGACAATAAGTGGTGCAAGAGTGACTTACTTTTACAGAGCCGGTATAACAAAAACAACTACAACCCGCAGGAGGTACTTGAGTTCCTCCCATAATGTTTTTTAAATCTTTTCTGGACAGTTTTTTAACTCCATTTAAATTTTTCATAATGTTTTTTTTAGTTTTCTAAAAGGCTGTGATAGCCGGTTTAAGTTTAACTCAAATATATTAAAAGCGCTTAACAATTAGTTAATTGTAACAAATTACTTATACAAATAATACGCTTGTTTATATAATTATCCTTTACCAAAAATTTCAGTACAACACTGAATCTTCTCTGCACTACCCACCGGAATATAAGCAGAGCAGAATCCGTTTTGAACTGTTAATTACCCGTTGAGATGGGCTTGTTGAGCCTGTTTCCTTGCCAAATTGAGGGATTAGATAAGCCGTTTAGTTACTATTTATAATAAAATTAAAAAATAGTATATTAATTCTATAGAAATTATATACTATTGTAAAAACAATTAATTATTCATAATTCCTGATCATAAAAATGGCAGATCCAAAAACAAAACAGACAGCCCTAGGCGATGCCGCCGCCAGGCAATTGGCCATCGCTACGCGTACGGTCCCTCAATTATCACGCATTACACCGCGCTGGCTTCCGCAGTTGCTAAACTGGGTTCCGGTTGAGTCGGGTGTTTACAGGCTCAATAAAGTTAAAGATGCGGAAAATGTAGAGGTTGACTGCTCCTCGCGCGATGAGCGTGAGCTGCCTTCTACGTTCGTTGACTATGTAGAAAACCCGCGCGAGTATAACCTGAGCGCCGTTAACACTGTGCTTGACGTTCATACCCGTGTATCTGATCTTTATAGCAAGCCCTACAACCAGATCAGCGAGCAGCTGCGTTTAACCATCGAAATTATTAAAGAGCGGCAGGAAAGCGAGCTGATCAATAACGAGGAATATGGCCTGCTGTATAGCGTAGCTCCAAGTCAGAAAATTAAAACAAGGCTTGGCCCCCCAACCCCGGATGACCTGGATGAGCTGATTACAAAAGTATGGAAAGAGCCGGGCTTTTTCCTGTTACACCCTTTAGCTATTGCTGCCTTTGGCCGCGAGTGTACCCGCAGGGGTGTTCCGCCGCCAACTGTATCGTTGTTTGGGTCACAGTTTATAACCTGGAGAGGCATCCCGCTTATTCCTTCGGATAAACTACCGATAGAAAACAATAAATCGAAGATCATTTTGCTGAGAACGGGCGAAAGCAGGCAGGGTGTTGTCGGGCTGTTTCAGCCGGGCCTACCGGGCGAGCAATCACCGGGTTTATCGGTACGCTTTATGGGGATCAATAACAAAGCTATTGCCTCCTACCTGGTGTCGTTATACTGCTCACTGGCTGTTTTGGTTGATGATGCAATAGCCGTTTTGGAAGATGTTGAATTAGGTAATTACCATGAGTACAAATATTGAAAATCCGCTTGACATAAAGGAGCTCGAAAAACTGGCCAACCAATTTTTCAAATCTGTATCCGGAGAACTTCCTGCAGAATTCTTTCCATCACCGGCTCCGCCCGAGGGATATAGTTCCCATAGCGATCTCCCGGGGGCTGATGGTTCACCAATAAATCTGTTTGGCAATAATCCGCAACCAGTTTCATTATCAGGTTTTGGCGCATCTCCTTCTGCAATTAACCAGGGAAATGTGATCAACTTAAAAGATCCGCAAACCAGCTTTGATGATCCGGCATTGAAAACCCCGCAATCATCAAATAATAACCCGGTGCCGGTTTCATATCTTCAAAGCAGTGAATCGTCCCCGGAGGATTTTAAACAATTGCCCTACTGGCAAGAGCAGCCTTTTGAAAAAGAATTGCTTGACGTTTTAAGTAAGATTAGCGCTGTCCCGGCAGTGCCGCAAATTCCTTTCAGGCCCGATCATTTAGTGCCGGAAGCATCCTACTATTTTTTGAAAAAGGTGCCTGCACAATTTTCTGCTGCAAAAGCTACCGGGGCAAGCGGAATTATCACGGCTCCTTTTGATGTAAACATCATTAGGCAGGATTTTCCCATCCTCAAAGAAAATGTAAACGGCAAGCCTTTGGTTTGGCTGGATAACGCAGCTACCACTCAAAAACCCAAACAGGTAATTGACCGGATCAGGTATTTTTATGAGCATGAAAATTCAAATATTCACCGTGCGGCCCATGAGCTCGCAGCAAGAGCAACAGACGCTTATGAAGGAGCTCGTAAAAAGGTGCAGCAATTCCTGAATGCGGCATCAACAAACGAGATCATTTTTGTGAGAGGCGCAACCGAGGCCATTAACCTGGTTGCCAAAAGCTGGGGTGAACAAAATCTGCAGGCCGGCGACGAAATTATTGTGAGTCACCTGGAACATCATGCCAATATTGTTCCGTGG
>Ga0193702_1000212_pt1 | contig 23888 bp, 15 predicted proteins | sample U3a1metaG_FD_143060 | JGI IMG/M metagenome (GOLD analysis project Ga0193702, IMG submission 143060) | Soil microbial communities from a riparian zone of the East river system, Colorado, United States - U3a1 | ecosystem: Environmental > Terrestrial > Soil > Riparian zone | place: USA: East River... | reverse complement strand
GGGCATATGCGCAAATTCGGGATCTTTTCTGACCCGGTAGTGTTTGCTTATAACATGGTTGCAGCTGCCCTATTATGCCTTTCGTTATTGTTTACCAGCATCCGCACCTATAAAAAAGTAATTCTTGTTGGTTTGATGTGCTTTTTTTTAACGGTAATGCTTTATTCAGGAACAAGGGCATCATACGTTCTAATTCCTGCAGCAATCGGTTTGCTTGCTATCTTAAAATTCAATAAAAGGATCCTGGTATTTGTACTGATAGCGGGTTTTATGCTGGCTGTTTTAATAAAGGTGCCTACTTCAAATCCGAGCCTGGTACGGTTTCAAACGGCATTCAGCCCGTCAAAAGATGCGTCGTTTAATGTACGTGCTGAAAATCAACGGCGGATAAAGCCTTACATCCTGTCACATCCCATTGGCGGCGGCCTTGGGTCGGTTGGTATTTGGGGGCAACGATTTTCGCCAAATTCTTACCTCGCAAAGTTTCCACCGGATAGCGGTTATGTACGGGTAGCAGTTGAAATGGGCTGGATTGGCCTGTTACTTTTCTGTGTATTTAATTTTATAGTATTGCAAAGAGGGATTTACTATTACTATATTATTAAAGATCCGGAGCTAAAAACCTACTGCATGGCAATGGTTTTAATAATTTTTGCGCTTGATATTGGTAACTATCCGCAGCAGGCATTCGTACAATACCCTACCAATATTTTATTTTATTTAGCAATGGCTATAATAAATGTTACAATGCGGTTAGATAGACAAAAAAGCCAGGAACAACCTGCAATTACGGGTTAATTTAATATGCTGAATAATTAAAAAGTAAATGTCATTACTATCAACTATTAAATCGAATCCCAAATTAAAAAAAATTGCACATTGGCTTATCGTTCCTGCCGGGCAAGCCAGGCCCAGGTTATGGGTGAGGTGGTTTGTTAACCCCTTCATTCATAAAAAAGGCAAAAACACCACTATTAGATTTAATACCCGGATGGACCTGTTTCCATTTAATAAGTTCGAAATAGGCGCAAATAGTATTATTGAGAGTTTTGCAACTATAAATAATGGCGTGGGTGATGTTTTTATTGGAAATAATGTGGGCGTTGGATTAAATAATGTAATTATTGGGCCGGTTAAATTAGGCAACTACGTAATGCTTGCCCAAAACATAGTTATAGCGGGCCTCAACCATGGATATGAGGATGTTACCACACCTCCCCGGAAACAAAAAGTGGTAACTAAACAAATAACAATTGAAGACGATGTGTGGATTGGAGCAAATTGTGTAATAACCGCCGGTGTAACCATTGGCAAACATGCGGTAATAGGCGCAGGCAGCGTAGTAACAAAAGATATACCCCAATTTTCTGTTGCTGTAGGTAACCCTGCCCGTGTAATTAAAAAGTACAACTTCGAAACCAACAGTTGGGGAAAAATATAATGTCCATAACAAAAAAGCTATTAAATAAACATACCCTTTCGTTAGCAAGTAATGCAGTTATGCCGGTAGTAGGCATGGTTACTGTTGGCTTATTGGCGCGGTACATGACAAAACCCGATTTTAGCCATTGGATTATATTTTTAACAACATTTACCCTCGCCAACTTATTCAGGAGTGGTTTTCTACAAACTTCCCTGGTGAAGTTTTATGCCGGTACAGATAAAGAAAAAACACAGGAGGTAGCCGGTTCAACATGGTATATAGCTTTTATGCTTACCTCAATATTGGGAATTATAAGCCTTGTAGCATTTATTTTTTATCACGGTTATGCAACCACGGAGCTTACTATAAAATGGTTTGCTATCATTTTTTTCAGCACCCTACCCTCCAGCGTTGCCCTATGGATCTTGCAGGCGGAGGAACGCTTCGACCGTATTTTTATTTTGCAGTTAATGTGGCAGGGATGTTATTTAGCGTTAATTCTGTTCTTAATTATAATCCATAAAACCACTTTCCCTGTAATTATAATAGCTTATTGTTCTACCGCAATGATAACCAGCCTCTTTGCGATTTTAAGAGGTTGGGCAAAAATGGGGTCAATTCGGTATAAAACCAAAGAGTGCGTTAAGCAACTGGCTAACTTCGGAAAATATAGCGTAGGGACATCGGTAAGTTCCTATCTTCTCAGAAGCTCTGATACTTATATCATCAATTTCATGTTCACTGACCCCACTGTGGTCGGCATCTATTATCTTCCTCAAAGGCTAATGGAGGTAATTGAAATTCCGCTTAGAAGCTTTGTGGGAACAGCCCTGCCGGCTATGTCGGCCGCTGTTAATAAGGACGACAAAAAACAGCTTACTTATATCCTTAAAAAATATGCAGGGATCTTAACCATCCTAATCATTCCCGTTACCCTGGGATCCTTCATTTTTGCCGATCTTGTGATTGACATATTGGGCGGTCATCAATATGTACATACTTACGCATCAAACGTTTTCCGTATTTTTATGTGCTTTGCCATTTTAATGCCTGTCGACCGCTTCTTTGGGATAACCCTTGATATGCTTAATAAGCCGCATATAAACATGACAAAGGTTATAATTATGCTGGTTGTAAACGTTGCGGGCGACTTTGCAGGCATTTTTATATTCCATAACCTTTATGGTGTTGCAATTGCATCAATATTTACATTTTTAGCCGGTGTAATTTATGGGTACTGGGTACTCAGAAAATACCTGAACTTCACAATGTTTGGAATATTGAAAATGGGCTTTGTTGAAACAAAGGCCATAATAGTTAGCTTCATAGTTAAGTATAAAGAAAGAAATGTTTAGGATAATAATAGTTATTACGCTTTTTGATAAATAAATACCCCTGTTATTTTACATGAGCCTCAAGAATCAGAATATTATCATTTTCTCGCAGATGCAGTTTGATGGTAAGTTGGAGTCGACCAATTATACAATGGCCAAACACCTGGCAAAAGATAACTTTGTTTATTATGTCGACCGGCCTTTTACCTGGTTTGACTATATCAAATTTAAAAACACCCCTGCCTTTAAAAAAAGGCGCGCGCATTTCTTTTCATCATCAAACAGTATTATTGAAACGGAGATCCCAAATTTAAAAATCATCATCTCCCCTCCTGTCCCCTCAATAAATATGTTACCCGAGGGGAAATTTTACCGGATGGCGTTAAAGCTTAATGAATGGATAGTTGGTTCGCGGGTAAATAAGGTGATCGAAAATTTAAAAATAACCGACTATATCTACATAAACTCCTATAATTTCACGCTTCCAACATTGCATAAGTTGCTAAACCCAACACTGAGCGTTTATCACTGTGTAGACCCTATAATTGAACCCTATCAAACCAGGCATGGGTTAATTTCTGAAGAGTTGCTGGTTAAGCAGGTTGACATGGTAATATGCACAAGTAAAGAGCTGCGAAATAAAAAAGCCTTGTTAAATCCAAACGCCTACTTTATACCAAATGCCGCAAACATAAGCCATAGCTTAAAAACGCTTAACCCGGATTTAAAAGTATCAGCCATTTTAGCGGGGATAAAAAAACCGATCATAGGTTATTTTGGTGCTATTGAGCGCAGAATAGACTATGATATGATGCAAATACTTTTTAAAACCAACCCCGATAAAAGTTTTGTAATGATTGGGCCAATTGACCGGTATTATATAAAAGAAGAGGAATATAATGCCCCGAATCTGTATCTTCCGGGGCCCGTTCCGTATGAAGAACTGCCTGCTGTACTAAAGGGATTTGATGTTGCTATAATACCGTTTAAAAAAGATGATGTCAGTAGTGATATATTCCCGTTAAAGCTTTTTGAATACCTGGGATCGGGCAGGCCAATAGTATCAACAAATTTCAACCCTGACCTGAAAGATTTTACATTTGATACCGTGCCCTATTGCACAACTGCAGCTGAATTTTCTGCTGCTATTGAAGTTGCTTTAAATGACACTGCCGACCTGCAAAAAAGAAGGCTTGAAGTAGCTGCGGATAACACATGGGAGCACCGCATAAGTGAAATAAAAGACCTTTTGAAAATAAATTTCGATAAGAAGAAAACATGTTCTTCATCGTAAGCTTAAAAAAATTAATTAAAACTAATCGTTTAATAAAAACTTACGTATAACATCATAACGTATGGAAATTATCAGATTTATTGCGGCAATTATAACAAGCATACTCTTTATTTACCTGGGTACGTATAGCTTATACCTGTTTATTTTTTCGGTAGCCGGCAAGTTAATAAAGGTAAAAACGCCTCCGCAGAGCCCAACCCTTGCAAAATTTGTTATTTATATATGCTCCTATAAAGAAGACGAGATCATATTAAATTCGGCTGCAAGCGCTATAACATTGCACTATCCTAAAGACCTGTTTCATATTTGCGTAATTGCAGATTCCTTAAAACCAGAAACGGTAGCCCGGTTGAAACAAATGCCGCTCCAGGTTTTGGAAGTTGTTTTTGAAAGCAGTACAAAGTCAAAAGCACTGCATAAAGCGATTGAAAATACGGCTGACGGCTTTGACGCGGCCATAGTTTTTGATATAGACAATGTAGCAGCACCTGATTTTTTATACCAGATAAACAATTATCTGCAAGCCGGCAACCGCGTGATCCAGGGACATAGAGTTGCAAAAAACACCAACACGTCTGTAGCAGTACTGGATGCCATAAGCGAAGAGGTTAACAATCATATTTTCCGTAAATCGCAAAGGGTTTTTAACCTTTCGGCGGCTATCATTGGCTCGGGAATGGCTTTGGAATATAAGTTATTCACCCAGGTTATGATGCGGATTGATGCCGTTGGCGGGTTTGACAAAGAAATGGGCCTGCTGCTTACCAATGATAAAATCAGTGTTGCTTATGCTGATACTGCGCTGATATATGATGAAAAAGTAAGCAATAAAGAAGTATTTAAAAAACAAAGACGCCGGTGGCTCTCGGCCCAGTTTAACCTGTTAAAAAAATATGGGAGTAGCGGATTTTCAGCGTTGTTTACGGGAAAATTTGATTATTTAAATGAAGTGTATCAGTTATCAATTTTGCCAAGGGTGCTAATGCTTGGCTTAATGCCCTTTATGCTGCTGGTATCGTTAGTATTACCCGCCGGTATAGGTCCTGATTGGCATTTGTGGCTGGCAGCAACCATTTGCTGCTATACTGGTATATTATTTGCTATACCCGTTACTTTTTATAACAAAGATCTTTTTGGAGCATTGATCAGGATTCCTGCTATATTTTTCGCTATGCTGATGTTACTATTTAAACTAAAGGGAGCAAATAAAAAGTTTATTCACACCCCTCATAGCCATAGTGTTAAATAGACACTGCTATTGGTAATAAATTTGTTACTTTAAAGAGTAATATTATATATTTAGAGAGTAATACTATCAAGACTGCACCAGGTAAGCTGAAAGAAACTATAAAATGACTACCCCTATCCATTTTAATACTATAAATAATTTGAACGATACGCTTGTTGATTATCCGAGGGGAAAAGCGCTCCCTTATTTTATTAATGAATGTGCAAAAAAATACACAAGTAAGGTAGCGGTTAAATTTCATGGCCGGGATCTTACTTACAAGGAACTGTTTGAAAGTTCGAACAAGCTCGCTAAAATACTCATAGATAACAATGTAAAAACAGGTGATATTATTGGGCTGGCTCTTGACCGCTCGCCCGAGATGATTATATCTCTGTTAGCTATCTTAAAATCAGGTGCAGCCTATATTCCCCTTGACCCGGAATATCCAAAAGACAGGGTTGAATTTATGCTGGAAGATTCATCCGCCAAAATATTATTAACCTCTACAAAATACCATAACCATTTTAGTTCGAACGCATCCGAGATCTTGATAGAAAATGCATTTGCAAAGTTTGGTAACTATACAGCCGAAGAACCAGGTGTTGAAGTTGACGGGAACGATCTGGCATATGTGCTTTACACATCCGGTTCAACGGGCAAACCCAAAGGGGTACAGATCAGGCATTTTAACCTTGTAAACTTTTTGCTGAGCATGCAAAAAGAACCCGGGATGAACGCTAATGATAAAATATTAACGGTTACAACTATCTCGTTTGATATTGCAGGGCTTGAACTGTATCTGCCGCTCATATGCGGAGCTGAGATCACATTAACAAATTCCGAAACTGCAAAAGATGGCCGTTTACTGTTTGACATGGTAAAAAACGACGGTATAACCTTTATGCAGGCCACACCTTATACCTGGCGCATGATGCTTGAATCCGGCTGGGAAACATTACTGCCGTTAAAGATCCTGTGTGGTGGTGAAGCACTGCCAAAAGATTTGGTTGGAAAGCTTACTGTACGTACCAGTGAGCTTTGGAACATGTACGGACCAACTGAAACTACTATATGGTCTACCATAAAACTTATTGAAAACGAGGAGGATATCACCATTGGCAAGCCTATAGCTAATACCCAGGTTTACATTGTTGATGAAAATTTAAATAATCTTACAGATGGTTCAATAGGTGAAATAATTATTGCCGGCGATGGTGTGGCAGCAGGCTATCTTAACCGTGCTGAACTTACAGCAGAGCGTTTTATTGATAATCCATTCTCCGGGAAGCCCGGTGATAAAATGTATCGTACCGGCGATTTGGGGAAATATAAGGATGATGGGGATATTGTTTGTCTCGGCCGTATGGATCACCAGGTTAAAGTAAGGGGGTACCGCATTGAGCTGGAAGAAATTGAACACGCATTAATTAATGCAGATGATATAAAACAGGCCGTAGTTATTGCCCGGGAAGATACTCCGGGTGATCCGCGCCTGGTAGGATATATTGTTTTAGAAAAAGGAGCAGAAGAAACAGAACTTAAAACCAAAATCCATAACTGGCAACAGGAACTACTGGCGGTATTACCTGAATATATGGTGCCTGACGATTTTGTTTTAATGCCGGCTATCCCTATAACTCCTAATGGTAAAATTGACAGAAAAGCACTTCCGATTCCTGATTATAATACAATAAGCCGGCTTGGAGAATATATTGCCCCACGTACCGAAATTGAGAAACAGGTTGCCGAAATATGGCAGGAGGTGATGGGTCTGGAAAAGATCAGTATTTACGATAACTTTTTTGAGCTGGGTGGCCGGTCATTAGTAGCCGTTCAGATAATGTCGCGGATTGAAAAGTTAACCGGTAAGCGTTTGCCGCTTGCTACGCTGTTTGAGCATTCAACGATTGAGCAATTGGCAGTGCGGATAAATGTGGATTCGAAATCCATTACGTGGGAATCGCTGGTACCAATAAAACCCAAAGGCACAAAAATGCCTATTTACATTGTGCATGGGGCTGGATTAAATGTATTGCTATTTAATGCCCTTGCTATGAACATGGATGCACAGCAGCCTGTCTATGGCCTGCAAGCCCGGGGACTTAATGGTGTTGATGAGCCATTGGATGTAATGGAAGAAATTGCTGCAAACTATATTGCAGAAATTATAGCCCAAAATCCAACCGGCCCTTATGCTTTGGCGGGATACTCTCTTGGTGGAACAATTGCTTACGAGATGGCCCACCAGTTAATTGCGATGGGTAAAGAGGTTAAGTTACTCGCAGTATTTGATACTTATGCAAAACAAACCGACATATTCGACCCACCTGTAAGAAGATTTTTTAACAGGATCAGGTTATTCATTATGAAATTACTTAACAGCTTTGTTTTGCTGGCACAGGATCCTAAAGGCACCTTTGAATACAAAAACCGCGTGGTTAAACGCCGGATAATAAGGGCTTATTGGAAGTTGAGGGGTAAAAACGAAAAACAGGAGGGCTTTTTTGCCTATGATAACGAAATTGATGAGGCAAGTGCAAAAGCAAAACGGAATTACTTTCAAAAACCACTTGATATAACCGTTGATTTATTCAGGGCTAAAAAAAGGACCTTCTATATGGACGATTATGAATTTATGGGGTGGAAGAAATTCGCGCTTAAAGGTGTAAACGTTCATGAAATCCCCGGCGAGCATAATACCATATTTGCACCACCTAACGACAAAGAGTTTGCCGTTGTATTACAGAAATGCCTGGACAGGGTATCAAAACAATAACACCCGAAAAACCGTATTAAGGATATCATTAGCAAATAAAATTTGTGATGTCCTGATCGTTGTTGAAAACAAATAGCCTTTTGAAAACTGTATCCATTATCACTGTAAATTTTAATCAGCTGAAAGTTACCGAGGAGTTACTACGATCAATCCCAGGTACTTATAAAAATATCGAAATAATTGTGGTTGATAATGGCAGCAGAATTGAACCTGAAAATAATTGGCAGGCAAATTTCCCGCATGTAAAGTTTATCCGTTCTGAACAAAACCTGGGTTTTGCAGGCGGGAATAACCTGGGAATAAATGCAGCTGCCGGCGATTATCTGTTCCTGGTTAATAATGATACCGAGTTTACCGATGGCTTAATTGAAAAATTGGTTGAGGTGATGGATTCAAATCCCGCGATAGGTTTGATCTCGCCGATGATCAAATATTTTAACGACAAGGAGTTAATCCAATATGCCGGTTATACCCAGATGAACTATTATACCTGTCGCAATAGCTGCATTGGCCTGCGTGAAAAGGATAGCGGACAATATAATAATATTACTGCTCCTACCGCTTATTGCCACGGTGCGGCCATGATGATCAGAAAAGAAGCAATCGAAAAAGCGGGGTTAATGAGCGAAAATTTCTTCCTTTATTACGAGGAAGTTGACTGGTGCGAACACATTAAACGCGCCGGCTTTGAAGCCTGGGTTTGCACAGATGCACTCATCTATCATAAAGAATCAGTTTCAGTAGGCAAAAAAAGCAAACTGAAAGAGTACTTTATGAACCGTAACCGCATCCTTTTTATAAGGCGAAATGCCCCGTTTTTTAATAAGCTTATTTTTTATCCCTACTTTATCCTGTTTGTAGTTCCACGAAATATACTTGCTTATGTAAAGGATAAGAACTATACCTTTATAACTATGCTTTTAAAAGCTGTGTGGTGGAATTTCACTCATAGTAAAAACAGTAAAAATTTAGGATATCCAATTAAATCTATATCATGATAATTATATTCTGGCTAAGTTTTTTTATTGTTTTTTACACTTTTGTCGGATATGGAATTTTCCTGTACTTTTTAATTAAGGTTAAACGCGCTTTAAAGGGTAGGCCTGCAATACCTTTTGTAAATGATGAGTTGTTACCGGAATGTACCCTAGTGGTTGCCGCCTATAACGAGGAATCATTTATTGAAGACAAAATTGCCAACTGCTTAAAATTAAGTTATCCCGAAGGAAAATTAAAGCTGCTGTTTATCACCGATGGATCTGTTGACAGAACACCTGAAATAATTGGCTTGCACCCGCAGATCCAGCTTTTGCACCAGCCGCAGCGCGCCGGAAAAATAGCAGCAGTACACAGGGCAATGGAATATGTAAATACTGAAATAACTGTATTTACCGATGCCAATACATTTTTAAATACGGATGCCATTAGAAAGATCTGCAGGCATTACGCTGATAACACGGTTGGCTGCGTTGCCGGTGAAAAACGCGTTCAAATTGATGAAAATGCAGATGCAAGTGCTGCGGGCGAAGGCTTTTACTGGAAGTATGAATCAGCATTAAAAAAATGGGATTCGGAACTATACTCCGTTGTAGGCGCAGCTGGTGAATTGTTCAGCGTTCGGCGTTCCCTTTACCAGGATGTACCCGCCGATACCGTTTTGGACGATTTTATGATCTCGATGTTAATTGCCATAAAAGGTTACCGGATAGTTTATGAACCGGAGGCTTACGCCATTGAAACGGCATCTGAAAATGTATCGGAAGAATTGAAACGAAAGATCAGGATTGCAGCAGGTGGCATTCAATCCATATTGAGATTAAAACAACTATTCAATCCTTTTAAATACCCGGTTCTTTCATTTCAATATATCAGTCACCGCGTATTAAGGTGGACGGTTACACCGTTCCTGCTTATATTGATATTTGTGTTAAATGCTTTTTTACCCAATAATGCATTGTACAACAGTATTTTTGTAGCACAAATTTTATTCTACCTGCTGGCTTTCCTTGGCTTTATTATGGAAAAGCGACAGGTTAGGATCAAAGCATTGTTTGTCCCCTATTATTTTTGTGTGATGAATTATGCAATTTTAATGGGAATCATCAGGTATTTCACTACAAAACAAAGCGCGGTTTGGGAAAAGGCGCAAAGGAAGCAATGATAGTAAAGGATTTATAAGATTAATTCCATTTGTATATTGCTTCTTTCATAAGGTGAAGGCGGCCCTGTTATTTTTTTAAAACCCAGCTTATGGTACAAGCTAATAGCTGGCTTCAATATTGTATTGCTTTCAAGGTATAGCTTCTTAGCGCCGGTTTCTTTTGCTTTTTCAATACAGGCATTACCCAAAAGAAAGCCAATCCCCTTTCCTTTTGCATCCGGCGCTACGCCCATTTTAGCCAGCTCAAACTGCTCATCATTCATTTTAACAATGGCGCAGGTACCTACAGGCTTGTCTTTATAAATCGCCATAAAAATGTAGCCGCCTTTGCTTAATATATTTTCTTCCGGGTGATCCAGGTATTTGTAATCTGACTCTTCCATTTTAAAAAACTGCGTAATCCAGTCCTCATTGAGCTTTTTAAATGCTGCTTTGTATTTTGGTTGATAGGGTATTATTTCTACCTCTTTGCTCTCACGTACCTTTTTTACAGCTTCTACCCTTTTTAGCAGGCTCTTTTGCTCCAGCAAAAACTCCCATTCCTCAATTGCTTTCCAAATGTTATACTGCGTTTCGGCAAAAGCATCTTCGATAGCAGCATTTACATCGGTAAACTGCGCCTGGATGGGTTCATTTATACTTAAACCTTTGGGACTAAGCTTTACGTAGTTCTTCCTGCCATCACCTTGTGCTGAACTTGCTACCACAATATCCTTCTTCATCATTTCCTTTACAATGGTGCTTACTGACGGATGTGAATGCCCTATCTCTATAGCAATTTGTGTGATGGATTTTTCATCTCCATCAGATAATGCATAATATACAGGGAACCATTTAGGCTGCATTTCAATGCTATATATCGGGTAAACCTGTGCAGACTGCTCAGCAAATAATTCACCTAACCTGCGGAGCCTGCTGCCTAACGCCATTTTACCGGTTTTATCATAAATATTCATAAGTAATACATTACGTAATCAATTACGCAAATTTAGAAACTTATATTTTATTTCAAAATATTAAGGTGAAAAATTAAATTTGACTGTTAAAAATCTGTCATGCTGAACTTGTTTCAGCACCCACAAGCTAATTATACACCATGCAAGCGGGACTGTCCTGTGGGGTGCCGAAATAAATTCGGGATGACGTTAGGAATGTATTAAACTGGTTGCCCAAATTGGATTAAATAGCCGTTGTTATCATAAATGGCAAACTCCCGCATCCCATAATCAAAGGTTTCCAGCTCATAACAATTTATGGTTACCTCTTTTAATTGGTTCCACAGCTCATCTACATTATCAATTGTTATATAAAGCGAGCCTGTAAATTGCGGCTTGTCAAAAGGAATATGTGCGTTTGGATAAGATATCATTATTTCAACCTCATCCCGTGATAAAGATGCCCAGCTCCAATCTTCTGTGTATCCGTTACAGGTAAACCCCAGCATTTCTATATAATATTCAACAGTATATTTTACCTGCTTTGAGTAAATAACAGGCCTTAATTTGGCAAACTTCATAATTGGCAGTTAGGTTAATTCCGCATAAAATTAACATAAATGTACAATTAAGTGTATTCTGTGCCATCAAATTTGGGGGAGGCTCCGATGGAGCCCTTCAAGCCAATCTCTATTATCTATAAACAGGTTGCTCCTCCGGAGCTCCTTAAATATTTCGATAATGGCTTTTTCACTCCAGAGGAGTATCCTGTTTATAGAAACCCAATATCCAGTTTAGGCTCCATCGGAGCCACCTTTAACTAATTTATTGCGCCAATTATGGCGGCAGCTTTCGCCACATCCAGCGCTACCAGGTAATTATATGCCTGTGTAAGCCGAGCTTTAACAGTATTGTCTCCGGCATACTTTTTACGCAGCGTGTACCATTTATAAATCAGCTTTAACTCTGTGTCAGTGTAGGTTACGCCCGTATATTGCTGTATGGATTGTAAAAAGGAAAAATTGAAATCAAGTGTAGGTTCAATCATGGTACCTTCGCCGTAATCATTCCAGGTAATTAATTGTAAATAATTTGTTGCGCTGGTTTTTGCCAGGTCGAGTGTCGCCTGCAAAGTAGCGGCTCCGTTATGATCAAGCACAAATAGTGTATTTCCCCAGCCTCCCGGTTTATAAAAATCCTTAAACCCCGGGTAAGCGCCTGCAAAAAAGGTTGATAACGATGGCGCCCTGTTTTGATAAAATCCCTGAAGATTTGCTTGTCCTGTAGATTCCACCCAGGCAAACTCCCCGCCGGCAGCGCTTCCGGCAACGTTTCCCTGATATTCAAGCGGCAATAATCTTGGTTTGGTATTAAGACCGGAGAACGCCTGCTGCCAATCGTTGCCTGTCTTCATTCCCTGCGGACCAAAACAAAGCAGCAACGGCTGATCATCTATTTTGATATAGCTGTTGCTGCCAAAATAAGCAGTTTGCAGGTAAGCAAAATCTTCTTTGGCTGCGGTTACCGTATCAATGCCAGCTTTGGCTTTAACCTGTGCCAGCTGGGCATCCTCATAACAAATCCCAAATTGTAAACCGGCATTTGGGATGCGCTTAAATAATGAATCTGTGTTGCGCTTATTTAGTGGATAGTCGTTTACATTATGCACGCCATACCAATCCACTATTACGCCATCAATCCCGGTATATTTCATTAACAGCAGGTGATAATCAATAACATCCCTGTCTGAGCTGGCATAGGGGCCTATCATCGGATAAAAATAGGAGGCTATCTGCCTGCGCCCGTTTGCCTGGATAACATCGGGGTTTTCATTAGCCATTGTCCAGTGCTGGCCCCATTTGCTGTTGCCGGATGTTGCCGGAGTTTCAAACCATGGCATATAATGCACATAAACCTTTTGCTTATTTGTTTTTACCACAACTCTGGCGTCGGTCACCGTCGTTGTATCCGGCACTCTAACTTGCGGATCCGTTGTCTTTGTAGGATCCGGCTTTGAGCTGCTTTTACTGCACCCAATAACCAAAATAAAAAGCAAAGCAGTTAAAAAGCTTCTGTACATTATATGAAATAGTTTCAATTATTTGTAAGCTTTTAGCCCCTTGTCATTATCCGTTAACAGCTTAATGCTTACTGCTGCCCCACCGCCGTTTGCCAGCTTAAGGTTCAACTTTGTGCCTGCGTTTACTATGTAGCTGCTGATTTGATAAGCCTCCGGGTTATTTTTCCAATCGGCGTCTCCGGCATCCGCATAAATGGTGGCTACGTATTTCTTTCCCTTGTCTAAAAAATCTAATGGAACGATGGTATTGCGGCTGTTTTCATTTGTTATTGCGCCGAGATACCAGCTACCGGTCCCTTTTTCTTTGCGGGCGATGGTGATGTACTCACCGGGCTCAGCTTCAATAATTTTTGAATCTTCAAAATCAACCGGTACATCCTTTATAAACTGGAAAGCATCCATGTGCTTTTCATAATTCTCCGGGAGGTCGGCCGCCATCGCCAGCGGACTATACATGGTTATGTACAAAGCCAGTTGTTTAACAAGTGTAGTATGTACCTGCCTGCCCGGTACATCGCTGTATCCTTTAATTTTAAAAATGCCCGGCGTGTAATCCATTGGGCCACCTATTAACCGGGTAAATGGCATAATGGTTTCGTGATTGGGGTTATTGCCATTACTGAACGCATTATACTCGTTCCCCCTGCCCGCTTCGCTTGCCAGCCAGTTTGGATAGGTACGCTGTAAACCTGTAGGCCTTACCGGTTCGTGCGAATCAAGCATTATATGATATTGCGCGGCCTTCTCAGCAACGCGCACATAATGGTCAATCATCCATTGCCCGTCATGATGCTCACCCCGCGGGATGATCTTGCCCACATAGCCTGTTTTTACCGAGGTGTACCCGTATTTGTTCATAAATCGGAACGCGGTATCCATTTGCCGCTCATAGCTGGTTGCCGAGCCCGAGGTTTCGTTATGCATGATCATTTTCACGCCTTTTGATGCAGCATAATCGCTTATTGCTTTTACATCAAAATCAGGATATGGCTTTGCAAAATCGAACACGTTTTCTTTCCAGTTGCCAAACCAATCTTCCCAGCCTATATTCCAGCCTTCAACCAATACACCCTTGATCCCGTTTTGCGCGGCAAAATCAATATAGCGTTTCACGTTAGCCGTGTTAGCACCATGTCTGCCATTAGGGATGGGGTTTCCATCTGCTCCTAAAGTATCTGCCCTGTCGCTATAGTTCCAGGTACTTTTACCAGTTTGCATCTCCCACCAGATCCCGACAAACTTCATTGGTTTTATCCATGAGGTATTTTCAATTTTTGAAGGATCATTTAAATTCAGCACCATTTTTGAAGCCAGGATGCCGGTTGCTTTATCACTGATAATGATGGTTCGCCATGGTGTTTTACATGGTGCATGCAGATAGGCTTTGTTTCCCACAGCATCGGCCACCAAATTTGCGGTAAGCTTAAAGGTTTTTGTATCTACATGTAACTGCATGGAGGTATAATCTCTAAGGGCAGCTTCGTGAATGTTTATATAAAGCCCTTCCGCCGTTTTCATCATCAGTGGGGTTTGAACACCATACTGATCCGGCACAAATCTTACCGCTATATCCGTTGCTGATTTTGCCAGTACCGATGCATCAACCTTGCTCAATGGCGAGATGGTATATGGATATTCGTTACTGTCATAGTCTCCCGGGATCCAAAAGGTTTTATGATCGCCTGTTAAGCTAAATTCTGTTAATTCATCAGATACTATGAAATACTTAAGATTTGGCTGCTGTGGAAATTCATACCTGAAGCCTACCCCGTCCTCAAACACCCTGAAAACTATGTCCAGCAATCTTTTTTGACCGCCTTGCTGTTTTAAATGAACCGTTACCTGCTCATAATGATTCCTGATCTTGCTAACCTCGCCCCAAACCGGGTTCCAGGTTTCATCAACACTTTTCTTTTCAGTTCCGCTTAGCTCAAAATGTTCATCAAAATTACTATCATTCAATAGTTTGATTCCAAGGTGCGATGGCTTAATTACCGGGGATTGCCCATAATTAACCGAATAAACAGGCTTTCCTTCTGCATCAAGCATAAACTGAAGCCTAACTTTGTTCATGCTTGCTTCAACGGCCTTGTTTTCCTGCGCAAAGGCACCATGGATAATAACCAGGCTAAACAGGCATATAAATATTTTTTTCATCAGCATAATGTTGTACAATAGCGATAGAACTATTCTAAGTCGTCTTCAATACAAAACGACATTAAATCATCCTTGCTATTTGTTTTTAATAAAGACAGGGCACACAAATCCGGCTTAGGGGGATTGCAGGCAACTATCTTTTTATTGTTATCCATTTAACAAAAAAAGTGCAAAGCCTTCTCACAGGCTTTACACTCATTAATCAACTATATCAGTACCCTGGGTTCTGTTTAATTTTCGAATTGCTGTTAATCTCTGTTAATGGAATAGGCCATACATATGATTTACTTTCGCTAAAAGTTGCGGTTAATGGCTGTGTGGCATTTATAGCGCTCCCGAAATAGGCAGCTTCTGATGCACCTATCTTCCACCTGCATACATCAAACCACCAGGTTCCTTCATTAAATAATTCCGCCCAACGCTCGTAGTATAATGGATTGTTCCCTAATACCGGATCGGGGCCAACTGGATTGGCTGCGCTCGTTTTATCGGTTAACGATTTGTAATCAACCGCCGATGCGCCATTAACAGGCAAACCATATGCCCTGCGTTTTACTTTATTGAGGTATTCAAGCCCGCCTGCGTTATCGCCCGATTTTATGCTCGCTTCTGCGTATAATAAGTATACATCAGCTAAGCGCAGCAGGTAATAATCCCATTTGTCAGAGTTAATGGTGTTCTCATTATAATCAATAGGCGCATATTTTCTCATGCTGAACCCATAGTGATTTTTTTGGAAGGCATATACGTCAGGCTTGGAAACAAGCGCCCAGGTTGTGCCATCAAACTTAACCGAATCGATCCATGGCTGCAGGGTATTTACATATAAACGCGGATCAGCAGTTTGTTTTGTCCTTACTTCTAAAGCCTTAGCCTTATAAACAGGATCCATTATTACCTGGGGATTATAGAATGCCGGACCAGTAGCAGGTTTGTAATTAGGGTTATTCACCAAATCGTAAGAGCTTCCGATTGAATACCCAAAGCGCACAACATTTTGATCATGAACAAACGAATTAGGGTAACCCAATGCCTGTGTATTATCTTCTTTACCATTAAATGGCGATGTTGGAGAATTGTACCCGCCAAATGTTCTTGGCGCCCAGATAAGTCCATTTATGGTTGATGAATTTGCTGCGCCACTGTAGATCCCGTAACCGCCTTTAGAGTCCTGATCGATATATAACTCAAGCAATGATTCACTGTTAAATTTATTATTGCCATTAAATGCATCGTGATACGTGCTGTATGGCATTAATGATTTTCCGCTATTTTGGATTACATCAATTAAAGTGGTTTTTGCATTAGTCCAATCCTCAGTATAAACATAAGCTTTCCCCAATAATCCCTTAGCAGCCCATTCTGTTGCGCGTGCAGCATTAGCTGCATCCCAAACCTGCCCTTTCAGCAAAGTTGCAGCTTGTTTCAAATCATTTATAATCAAAGTCCAGGTATCTTTTACCGAGCTGCGGGCTACCTGCGTTTCGGCTAAATTCTGCGGGATCTCTGTATATAACGGAACGCCCATTTTATCGCCGTTTACACCGCCTGCCTGCATGTAAGCCGCGCCGAATAAACACTCCAGCTGCATATAATACCATCCGCGAAGGCAATAAGCCTGGCCCAGGATCAGGTTGATGGCCTGCTTATCAACTGAAGGATTGGTTTTTACCAGTACACCGGCTGCATAAATGGTTACATTACAGTTTTTCACGCCTGTATACAATGCCTGCCATGTTTCCGAAGGATATTCATTTCCCGGCGTAAGGCTATTGGCCGCCATTTCGTTCCATCCCGGGTCGCCTGCGTATTCTGAATTAATGGTATGCATTGAGTTTGATAATGCCTTGGGTAAATAGTGAAACCCAAAGATCCCCTGGTCGCGCAAATTGGCATAGCATGACACCAGTACACTTTGCAGGTCGCTAATTGTGGCCGGAAAAGTACTGCTACTATATTGGTTTGGAGGCCCAACATTAATGGGCTCTTTTTTACAACCCGCAATTAAAATAAGGGCGAGTGCTACTATATATGTTTTCTTTAACATTTTCTTAAATTTTGAAGGTTATTATAAACTAACATTAACTCCTGCTGAGAAAATTCTTGCCTGCGGATAATTCGTAACCGCATCAATACCCTGTGTTGTGGGATTAATAGCCCCACCTGTGGTAAATGCGCTCCCTAACTCGGGATCAAGCCCCTTGTATTTTGTTATAGTGAACACATTATTGGCCATTACAAATACCCTTAAACTTTTAACACTTATGCGCTGTAAAACATTACCCGAAAAAGTGTAGCCTAATTGCAGGTTCTTAAGTTTTAAGTAAGAGCCACTTTCAACAAAATAGCTGTTTACCGATGTGTAATTCTGGTTAGGATCTAATACAAAGGCGGTGCCTGAAGGTACACCTACCCTTGGTTGCGAGGTAAGTCCGTTTGAGCCAAAAAATGAATCTTTAAAGATCTGGCTGGTAGTGTTACCATCGGCAAATGGATATTGTTCGTATGACTTTACACCATTAAACAAATCCACGCCGGCTACCCCATTAAACAACATTGCTAAATCAAACCCTCCGTAATTAAGGCGGATATTGAAGCCGTAAACCATTTTAGGATTTGGGTTGCCAATTACCTGCCTGTCGTTAACATCAATTTTCCCATCGCCATTTAAATCCTGGAATTGAAGGTCGCCTATGTTAGCTTTATTGCCATTTACAACTTGCTTTTGAGCTTCTTCCTGGCTGCTAAATATTCCCAATGCCTTATAGCCATAGAACTGGCCAAATGGCTGTCCGGCTTTTGTAATGGTTAATTGCTGATTGGCCATTGTGTTAAAGCCCACATCGCCCATGCCGTAAAAATTGTAACCGCCATAAACTGCATCGGTAGCAGCGCCGCTTAGCTTGGTAACTTTATTTTTGTTAAAACTTGCGTTAGCGCTTATGTCATAACCCAGCTTACCAATTTTATTGTGATAGCCTACCATCAGGTCAAAACCTTTATTGCTCACATCGCCAATATTGGTTATGTATGATTGTGTAAAGCCGGTGCTTTGAGGTAATGACAATGCATATATTAAATCAGATGTTTTTTTGTTGTACCATTCAACAGTAAAATAAAGCGCACCGTCTAAAGCTTCTCCATCTAAACCAACGCTTGTTTCAGTAATAGTTTCCCAATGCAAAGCGGGGTTTGGGATACTGTTTAAAGAGTTAGCTATCTGGAAAGGCTGACCGGGAGCGAATCCCTGGGCACCGCCGGCTATACCTGTGGAAAGATTGAACTGGCTGTAGTTTGATGTGAAAAAGTATGCAGGAAAACCTGTACTATTACCCAGCTGACCATAGCTGGCGCGTAATTTAAGGCTGTTAAAAACGGGTAATATTTTTTTAAATGATGGCTCTTCACTTATCGTCCAGCCGGCTGACACCGCAGGGAATACACCTTTTACCTTATCGGGCCCAAATTGTGTATAGTTGGCATCCTGCCTTATAGAAGCTGACAGGTAATAACGCTCATTATAATTATAGTTTACACGTGCAAACTGCGATTTAATAAGGCTTTGCGGATCGTAAGTACCGGCAAGGGTTAAAGCCGAAGCCGAGGTTTGAACATAAGAGTAGCCGGGAATCCCTATCTGGCTTTCGCTCGAATAAATATTATTTGTTTTATTTACTATCTGCTCATAACCAACTAAAGCATTGATGTTATGTTTACCTATGCTTTGGTTATGTGAAAGCACATAGTTGGTTAACAATTGGCTGCTTTGTGCATATGATTTGCCAAGCGAGTTTACTGCCGATGCCACGGATCCAAAATTGTAGGTATTCTGGAAAAAATCCTGTGTCTCGTTGTAATAGCTATATCCAAGCGTGGTTTTGAAGTCAAGGTGCAAAGGCAGCTTGATATCCGCATAGGCATTACCCTGGAAATTATTCTTTGTATTCTGCGCCATTGCAGAGTTTACCGCGCCCAGTGGATTAGGGCCTGAAAATTGAAGGCCATTATACCCTGAAGGTTCGGTTCCGTATGAGCCATCTTTATTATAGATCGGGATAATAGGCTGTGTACGGAATGGCGCGTTATGCAGATCGGCCTGGGCGCCCACAAGCGGTGATGTGATGCGTTGCGATGCATTTATTTGCTCGCCTATGGTTATGTATTTACTTAGCTTATAATCTGTATTAATGCGTGCGCCGCCAATATTTGAGTAGTTTTTTATAAAAATACCTGTTTGCTGGTTGTAAAATCCTGACGCCAGGTAATTTATATTTGCCGATGCGCCGGTAATTGAAAGGGCGTAATTTTGTTCAGTACCATTACGGTATAATGCATCTACCCAGTTGGTATTGGCAAGTGTATCCGTTTTGTCTGCTCCGGCAAAAAATTTAGGATTAACAATATTCTCCATTTTAATATAATTATCCCTGTCAAGCAACTGCACTAGTTTGGGTTTTGTAAAACCATACCTTGCGCTAAAATTTATTTGTGGCGGCAATCCAATTCCTGCGCCTTTTTTGGTGGTTACAAGTATAACACCGCCAGCCGCCGCCGAACCATAAATAGCTGCCGAAGCGGCATCCTTTGCAACATCAATTGAGGCTATATCCTGCGGGTTAACATTGTTCAGGTCGGCCTGCCTTACCCCATCAACTATATAAAGCGGATTGGGCTGATAAAACGAAGCTAAACCCCTTATAATAATTTGCGGAACCGCATCAGGGGCAGCTGAATTTTCAACAATATTAACACCCGAAACCCTGCCCTGTAACCCTTCAATAGGGTTAGTTATTGGCTGATCTTTGAACAACGCACCTTTAACCGACGAAATAGAGCCGGTAAGGTCCTTGCGTTTTTGCGTTCCGTAGCCTACAACAACAACTTCATTCAACACACGGTTATCTTCGGTTAAGCTCACATTAATTTCTGTACGGTTATTTACCGCAAATTCCTGCTTTACATAGCCTACCATTGAAAATACGAGTATGCTGGTTTTGCTCACGCTTATGGTGTACTTTCCGTTATTATCGGAATTCGTCCCGTTTTGAGTTTGCTTTACACTGATGGTAACGCCGGGAAGAGGCTGCCCCTTTTCGTCGGTAATTTTACCGCTTACTGTTACATTCTGAGCCGAGGCCCAACCTGATACAAGTAAAAACAAGGAGCAAAAAAATAATTTTAGTAATTGTTTTTTATACATAATGTTTAAGTATTTGAGTTTAATAATTGATTGGTTTCGAATTGAAAGCATAGCACTATGAGCTATGACGAAAGATTAGCCTGATGGCAAATAAATACCGGTTCGCTTTTTATGGGCATCGTTTTTATACAGCAATAATGCTTGTACAGAAACATATTTAAACAACACACCGGATGTTTGATACATTCTCATAACACAATAAGATTTGGAAGTTCGTTGGTTTATAATTTCAACTACCAGCTGTTATTCAGCTTCGGGTAATTGACAAATCAAAGAGAGGATATAAAACACGCAGGTGCTAATTTCAAAATCAAAATATAAAGAAATACAAAACCACCTCAATTATAAATAATTGATAAACAGGTAATTAAATAAAAACTAAACTGATTGAAATATAAACCCTGTATAACCTTTTATAAACAGGTGTAAAGCGTTTATATAGCTTTTATAGCCATAATAGCATCTTCAAATTCATCATTTGAAATAAGGGACTTACTTTTTATACGGGCTTTATAATTATAGATGGTATTAACGGAGTATTCAAGTATGTGTGCAATTTTTTCTGTATCGCTAATTCCAAGCCTAATCAAAGCGAAGATCCGCAAGTCGGTATTCAGCAATTGATTGGGTAATAGCTTCACGTGGTTTTCTTCACTAAAAAGTGCATTGTAGCCATTTACAAAATTGGGGAAGATCTTTAAAAAAGCTTTGTCAAAATTTATAAACAACTCTTCACGTTCCTTTGTCAAATTTATATTGTTTACAATTATACCGATGTCATCATAGCGTTTAGTGGTCAGCTTGTTATCAACAGACCTTTTAAAACGTTCCAGCTTATTAATGTATTCTGATATCAGGTTGAAGTAATAGCCTATATATTCTTCCTTTATCTTATTTGCCTCATTTAGCTGGATAATGCTTTCCTGCAGGTTGTGATTGGCCTCCAATATCACTTTATCAGCTAATCTTAACTTTCGCAGTTGCTTGTATATAATAACAGCAAATACAACTACTATTATAGCCAAAATGGTAAGTGAGGAGGCGTAAAAGAATAATACACGCCGCTGCTCCTCCACGTGGTTTATTCTCTCACTGGCTATAACCGGTAAAATTGCGCTCACCTGGATCTTACGCTGCCTCGCACCGTATGCACTGGCATCTTCCAGGGCCTGTTTAATATATACGTAAGCATTTTCAACATCCCCGTTTTTGTGCAGCAGCTGTGCCAGGTTGGTCATCGCAGCAGCCTCTTTGGTTGATGACCTTATATCAGCCATTGCGGCCGAAATCAACAGGTCAATTGCGCTGTCGGGCTCTTTATTCCGGATATAAATATCACTAAGGGTTGATGCCGTTACCGCAAACTGGTGATCGGTTAACTTATAGCTTTTTATGAGTGTTTTTAAATTGATAATGGCCTGCGGGATATTGCCCGTTTTTAGAAACATTAATCCTTTATAATAGATGTACTCAAAAGAATTTGGCTTGCATAAGGCTGTGGCCGAGTCGATATATTTCCCGGCTCTTACATTATAAATGGGCGCATAATAGTTATCCTTATCAAAATCAGCAAGGTCATAATAAGTACGGGCCGTTAAAAAGTAATATTCCTTACGCGATTCATCGTTTAAAAATTTAACGTTTACCGTTTTTAGCGTATCGAAGGTTTCTTTAAACATCCCCGAGGAAAGCAAAATAAACCCAAACTTTATCCGGCTGTATGCAATTTTAACAGGGTCTTTTAGTGCATCACCAGTTTGCTGGAGTTTTTGCGCATAATGGAAAGCTTCATCATAATTAAATGATTTATATTCTTCATATAGCTTTAAGTAAACGTTGTATTTAAAATTCAGGTCCGGATTAACGGCATTATTTAAACTTTGCCTTAATTCTTCTATCCTGGCTAATTTCCCGGCGTCATAATCTTTTTTTTTGTCGAGGATATTATTGAGTTTTATTAAAAGACTATCATGACCCTGGCTGGAGAACCCTGAATGAAACAAAAATAAAAACGGAACTAAAACTAAAATTCGTTTCATGTACGGGTATTATAATTAGGTAAGGCCCTTGTAGCTATGTGTTTGCAGGTATTATACTTTACCTTATAAAATTATAAAAAATATTCAATCATAAATTTCCCGGTAATCAATTTACAATTATTTCAATTGCAGGTAAAATATCGCAGCGATGGCGGCGCCCGCAATAGGGCCTAAAACGGGGATCCAGGCATATTGCCAGTCGCTTGTGCCCTTATTTTTAATGGGGAGAATAAAATGCGCAATCCTTGGCGCAAGATCGCGGGCGGGATTAATAGCATAGCCGGTAGTACCACCCAATGATAAACCAATTACCCAAACCAGTAAAGCCACCGGCAACGCGCCGACAGAGCCTAAACCGATAGGTGTTTTACTTGGGGTGATCTGCGCACCGGAGATATAGAAAACGGTAAATATTAATACGAATGCCCCAATTATCTCACTGGCAATATTTGAAACATAATTACGGATAGCGGGCCCGGTACAAAAAATGGCTAAAATAGCATCGGGCTTGTTGGTTTTTCCAAAATGATCATAATACATTACCCAAACCAAAAAAGCACCAAAAAAAGCACCCAGCATCTGGGCTAAAATGTAAGGCAGCACACTTCCCCATGCAAACTTACCCGCAATAGCAAGCCCTATTGTGACAGCTGGGTTTAAATGTGCGCCGCTATACGGCCCTGCAACAACCACGCCCACAAAAACGGCGAGCCCCCAGGCAGTGGTAATAACCATCCAGCCGCTGTTATTCCCTTTGGTATCGTTCAGTAAAACATTGGCAACTACGCCATCGCCTAATAATATCAATAACATGGTACCGATCAGTTCGGCTACAAATGGTGACATTTTGATTTGGTTTTAAGGTGAATATTATGGTGGGCGACGCGATGCATCGCGTCTCTACAGGTTTTTCGACCAGCTTTGTGTTGCGGCTACAGCCCTTTTCCATCCATCCATTGCTTCCTGAACAGCGGCTGTATCTTTCTCCGGAATAAAATCCCGTTCCGACTGCCATTGTTTTTGGATCTCTTCAACATCATTCCAATAGCCTACAGCCAGTCCTGCTAAATAAGCCGCACCCAATGCCGTTGTTTCAACAATGTGGGGTCTTATTACCTTACAATTCAACAGATCGGCCTGGAACTGCATCAGCAAGTTATTGGCAGTTGCTCCGCCATCAACCCGCAACTCCTTTATTTTTAAACCGGCATCGGCTTCCATTGCTTTTAAAACATCAACCGTCTGGTAGGCAATTGCT
>Ga0193702_1000211_pt1 | contig 23897 bp, 20 predicted proteins | sample U3a1metaG_FD_143060 | JGI IMG/M metagenome (GOLD analysis project Ga0193702, IMG submission 143060) | Soil microbial communities from a riparian zone of the East river system, Colorado, United States - U3a1 | ecosystem: Environmental > Terrestrial > Soil > Riparian zone | place: USA: East River... | reverse complement strand
TATCAAAATGGCTGATGCAAACCATTGTTAACCATCCCGAACTGCAGGGCTTAAGGCGATGGTCGCTGGCGACATTAGATGCACAGGGCTTATACAGTCAGTTTGGCTTTCAGCAGATCAGTAAGCCTGAAAGATGGATGGAAATATTTACACCTTATCAACCGCTTAAAAAGGAGAAGGAAGAACCATGAATTTGAAAAGGCAGATTTTTGAGGGCGAAGGTGTTAAACTCGACTTTAAAAAAACAATTACCAGCTGCGAGAAAATAGCCCGCACAATGGTTAGCTATGCAAATAATAAAGGCGGCAGGCTATTGATTGGTGTGGCTGATGACGGCACTATAAAGGGTGTAAAATCAGAAGATGAGGAGCGTTATATGGTAACAAAAGCTGCTCATCTTTATTCAAGGCCGGCGCTTGAGCCTGTTTTTGAAGAAGTTTACATTGATGATAAACTGGTGCTGGTAGTTGATATTGCTGAGAGCACTACGAAACCCCATTATGCACTTGCGGAAGACGGAAAATGGTGGGTTTATGTAAGGGTAAGAGATAAAAGCATCCTGGCCAGTAAAATTGTGGTTGATGTGCTTAAACGCTCATCAGGCAGCGAGGGAGTTTTAATTGAATATTCAGAAAACGAAAAAGCATTACTTGAATATTTAGAAAAAACTGCAAGGATCACCATAAATGAATGCTGTGAGCTGCTGAAAATTGGCCGAAAAAAAGCGCAAAAATTACTGGTAGACCTGATACTTTCAGGGATCATCAGGATAAATACTACCGAGAAGGAAGAATTTTATACTGCGGCTTAGTTGTTGTAAAGTTGAAATGTTTTAATGTTAATTTGATATTGAACTTTTTCTTTCGGACTTCCGGACTTTACTGACTTTCGGACTCCCTAATCTCCAATTAACTAACCTCTAGTCACTGCAACATGACCATCTACCAAAAATACAGAGATCACTATCGCGATAACCTGAACCTGGCTATCCCTGTTGTGATATCGCAGGTTGGCCATACCCTGGTTCAAACCTCGGATAGTATTATTGTGGGGCATTTTGCCGGCACCATTAGCCTGGCTGCTGTTTCTTTGGCCAATAGCATTTTTGTTATCGTGCTTGTTATTGGGATTGGGATCTCATATGGGTCAACACCCCTGATTGCGCAGCTTAACGGAAAAAAGGATTTTGAAGAATGTGGCAAACTGCTTTCAAACAGCTTGTTTTTGAACGTAATTACAGGCGTTATACTCTTTGCTCTTACTGCTTTAGCATCAACATTACTTTTAGATCATCTTGATCAAACGGCAGAAGTTGTGAGGCAGGCAAGGCCGTTTTTAACGCTATTGGGTTTGTCCATCATCCCGATGTTAATATTCAATACTTTTAAACAGTTTGCCGAGGGCCTGGGCTTTACCAAACAAGCTATGCTGATTTCTATATGGGGAAACCTTGTAAATATTATTATAGGGATAATTTTTGTAAAGGGGCTTTTTGGCATTGCTCCTATGGGGATTAAAGGAGTTGGATACAGCACCTTAATTGACCGTTGTGTAATGGCTATTGTAATGGGTGTTTATGTTTTCAGATCAGAACTTTTTAAAAAGTATTTAAAGAGTTTTGTACTAACAAGGATCAGCCGGTCACGCAGCCTGCAAATTTTAAAGATTGGCGCACCGGTAGCTTTACAATATACTTTTGAGATCAGTGCTTTTAGCGGCGCTGCAATTTTGATAGGAACTATTGGATACCATGAACAGGCAGCGCACCAGGTGGCCATCAACCTGGCATCAATAACATATATGATGTCAAGCGGACTGTCTGCAGCCGCGGCCATAAAATCAGGGAACTACTTCGGCGCCAAAGACCACCATAACCTGAGGCATTCTGCCATCTCGAGTTATCATATAGTTTTGATCTTTATGTTTGTAACCGCGTGTATTTTTACCCTTGGGAACAACCTGCTACCCTGGATGTACACTTCCGATGAAGTAGTTATAGGTATTGCAGCACAATTACTTATCATAGCGGCGCTATTCCAGTTGTTTGACGGAACACAGGTTGCGGGACTGGGCATCTTGCGCGGCATGGGTGACGTGAACATCCCTACCATAATCACATTTTTGGCCTATTGGGTGGTCGGTTTGCCCTTAGGTTACCTGCTTGGCATCCCGTTGCATTTGGGAGTTAAAGGGATCTGGTACGGATTGACGCTGGGTTTAATGACCTCTGCAATCCTGCTATTTTTTCGATTTCAGTTTATAAGTAAAAAACACCGCGATAAAACAGTTTTGATTGTTGCCCGGGATTAGTTTCAAGTCAAAAGTCTAAAGCCGGATTAGCCTTTTTTACTAAAGACTAAACAACAGTCTTTAAAAATACAACTCATTTGCCACCCGGTATGTATTACAGTGTGCTTCAACAATATCTTTAATATTGGGTGAGTACCCCCCTCCCATACTTACCTGTACCGGGATCTTATTTCTGATACATTGTTCAAATACAAATTGGTCGCGTTCTTTACATGCCGCCCTGCTCAATGCCATTTTACCCAATTTATCTGACGCCAACACGTCAACGCCCGAAAGGAAAAATATAAAATCGGGCTGCTGCTTATTGATCAATTGTGGCAAAGTTTCTTTAAGTAAATCCAGGTATTCTTCATCCCCGGTGCCATCAGGCAGCGGCAAGTCTAGATCTGATCTTTCCTTCCTAAACGGGAAATTATTAGCCCCATGCATGGAGAATGTAAATACATTTGGATTGTTTTCAAAGATCTGCGCAGTTCCGTTTCCCTGGTGTACATCTAAATCTATTATTAAGATAGATGAGGCTAGTTTATTATTTAACAAACAGTTAGCTGCAATAGCCTGATCATTTAACAGGCAAAAACCTTCGCCCCAGTTTGTTCCGGCATGATGCGTTCCGCCCGCTACATTAAAGGCAATGCCAAACTCTTTTGCATAATAACAACCGTCAATTGTTCCTTTGGCAATCCTGACTTCCCGTTCAATTAATTTTGCAGACAACGGAAAACCTGTGCGCCTCTGCTCCCGCGGCGGCAGGGTTAAATCGCGCAATTGCTCCCAATAAATTTTATCGTGCGTCCACAATATCACCTCTTCGGTAAGCATGCCCGGTGAAAACAAGTTCTCAGCGCTAATAAGCCCTTCATGTAATAACTGCGCGGGGATCAGCTCATACTTCAGCATCGGGAAACGATGCCCTTCAGGTAGTGGATGAGCGTAAATCGGATCGTAAGCTATCTTGAGGTTAGTCATTGGCGTGTAGTCATTGGTCATTGAGTCATTAGTCATTGATGGGTAGGCTGGCAATATCAAAAAAGAATATCTTACATTATAACCCTTTCACCTCCTGCAACACTTACAACCATTATAAGCCCCACAATCAATTTTAACCCACAGAAGCCCTAAAGATCCGCCCAACGTCAAAAACCTGCTTAAAACTATTATAAAGCGGCACAGGCGCCAAACGGATTACATTTGGTTCACGCCAATCGCCGATAACGCCGTTATCTGTTAAATAATTGAAGATCACCCTGGCGTTTTGTTTGCAAACAATGGAGAGTTGGCTGCCGCGGTCCTGTTTATTTTTTGGGGTGATGATCTTAAATAGTTCATCATTTTTTTCCTCGTTGATCCCGTTGATCAAAAACTCCAAATAAGCCGTCAGCAGCTCGCTTTTTGTTCTCAGCGGGATCATACCGCCTGCCTGCTCGAAAATGTCAAGAGCAGCCTTATGTAAAGCCAGGAGCATGATTGGACTGGTGCTCAACTGCCATCCCGCAGCGCCTTTTTCAGCATCAAACTCCGGAGGCATTAAAAAACGCCCGTCTTCCCGATATCCCCACCAGCCTTCAAAACGGTTTAACGTTTTATCACTAAAATGCTTCTCATTTACAAAGATCCCGCTAATACCGCCCGGGCCTGAGTTCATGTATTTGTACGAGCACCAGCAGGCAAAATCAACATCCCAATCGTGGAGTTTCAAGATTACATTCCCTGCAGCATGCGCCAGGTCAAACCCGGCATAAGCACCGGCTTTGTGAGTCGCTTTGGTTATTGCTTCCAGATCAAAGAGCTGGCCGGTATAATAGTTTATTCCGCCGAAAAGTACCAAAGCGAGATCATCCGCGTGTTTATTAATGGTTTCAATAATACCCTCTGTCCTTAAAGTGAATTCACCATCACGCGGGAAGATCTCAATAATGGCATCCTTCGGGTCATATCCGTTAAATCTTACCTGGCTGGCCAAAGCATATTGATCAGACGGAAAAGCACCGCCTTCCATTATTATTTTATACCGTTTACTATTTGGTTTATAGAATGTTACCATCAATAAATGAAGATTTACTGTAAGTGAATTCATAACAGTAACTTCTTCGCTTTTAGCGCCAACAATACCCGATAGTGTGTGGGTTAGCTTTTTATGATAGCCAAGCCAGGGATCATCACCGGCAAAGAAACCTTCAATAGCCAGCTCCTTCCAGTTGTCAAAAATGCCGGATACATATTGCCCGGCAGTGGCGGGCTGCAACCCAAGTGAGTTACCGCAAAAGTAGATCACGTCTTTACCCTTATGCTTAGGCACAAGAAATTTAGACTGAAAATCTTTTAAAGGATCCTGCTCATCAAGCTGGGTGGCGAAGGCTAAATTGTTTTGAAAATTCATTGTTAAATAATAATCCGGAGACACAAAGCATTGTGTCTCCACAGGGATAAAATTAATTATTTATTTGGTTTGCTGACGTAAGGATTCCCCTTTACATAAAAGCGATAAGGCAACAAGGCGTCATCTCCTGCATAATCCACCCCCACTCTTGGCACCGCAGCAATAGTTTCATCCGGGAAGGTTAGGCCTTTGTCTTCTATCCAGATCGTATCACCTTCTAAACTGAAAGCATTAACCGCACGTGAAATACCCAGGGCCTTAGCAACAGAACCCGGCCCCATTGTAATGGTTGGTTTTAATACCGGCATATTTCTCCGGCTCTGCATCACCTCTAATCCATCCGTCGGATTTATGGCCCTAACCAGTATGGCGTGCGGCTGGCCTTCTTCAGATGTTACTATATTAAACATCTCATGAATGCCATAGCAGAGGTACACATAGGCAATGCCTCCCGGCATAAACATCGTTTTTGTCCGCGGGGTAAGCCTGTTCCCAAAAGCATGGGATGCCCTATCAATAACTCCGTTATATGCTTCTGTTTCAACAATATACCCACCGGTAATTACACCATCAATACAGGTAAATAAATACTTACCGAGCAGGTCCTTACTTAATGCGACAACATCCCGGCTTTGATAATATGACGCTGGTAACTTCATTTTTTCAGGAGCTTTTTCAGTATTTTATTGATCTCTTTTGCCTTATCGAAGATCATAATGTGCGTGCCACCTTTCACTACTATGGCATCTTTTATCCGCCGGTAATCAAATACATGGTCTTTATCACCGGTTATAATATAAGTATTTGGCGGAATGGTTTTATTATCCCAATGAAGCGTTGCACTCATTGCCCATTTTACAAATGTTGGTGAGGAGTTTTTTAGCATATCATTAAACAGCCAGCTATCGGCCTTGCTCATTTTTCCAAACACAAACTTTATCAAAAACCCCATTGAGGTAAATGCTTTACCGGGGATGAGTTTATAAACAGGAAGATTACGAAACAGGGAGAAATACCACGGAGCCTCGTCAATTGTTTTAATACTAGAAACCAGGATAACCTTTTTGAGCGGAACGATCTTTCCAATTTCAACTGCTATCATACCACCTAATGAATTACCGATAACAATTGAGTCAGGAATTATATTATATTGAAAGATAAGCTTTTGCGCGTATGTTTTTAAAGCATCCGTTTTATGCGGCTCCAGCCAATCAACACTAACAACTTCATCTTCATCCAGATCGACATTATTATAAACGCGGGTATCGGCGCCCAATCCGGCAATCAGGAATACTTTGCTCATTTAAAGTTTACCAGCACTACAACCTGTTGAAGATACTGCGCATCGGCTTCATCAAACTGATCAAGATCTGAGCTATCCACATCCAGCACTGCTACGACTTTGCCACCACTAAAAACAGGAACTACAATTTCGGACCTTGAAGCTGAGCTGCATGCAATATGACCGGGGAAAGCCTCCACATCAGGAACTATCAATGTTTTTTCCTGCTGCCAGGCTGCGCCGCAAACTCCCTTGCCTAAACCTATCCGGGTACAGGCAACAGGCCCCTGGAATGGCCCCAACACCAGTTCATCATCTTTCACTAAATAAAATCCTACCCAAAGCCAGTTAAACTGCTCCTTTAATGCTGCGCATACATTTGCCATATTGGCCACCAGGTCAGGCTCGCCCATTAACAGGGCTTCTATTTGCGGAATTAATGATCGATACTGTTCCGCTTTATCGGTTGATGTTGTTATGTTTAAATCCTCTGCCATGTTACAAAAATAGGGATGCCGGTTTAAAAGTAAATAAGGCCAATCTCATTTTTAATCTTTTATTTAGCAAAGTAACAAACCATTATTAATATTGCCGACTACCGTTCTATTAAATTTATTCTTATGAGAATTATTGCCGAATTACCCCACCCCGATTTCAAGATCTCCATCCTGAATATGAACCGTAAGTTTATTGTAAAGATAGAGCAGGGGAACCTGGAGCAAACCTTCAAGGTTGCCGAAGCAGACCTGATGGAGGGCGTGAACAGTGTATTTGAATTACTTGATGAGCCGTTTTTAAAAACTGTTTCAGCCCGCTTCATTGAGATGAGGAAGGACTTTAAGGAATCATATGATCGTTACAACTATTAGTTTATTAAACACCTGTAAGTTATTGAAGGATAGATAGTTAATAACACATCACCCCCTACTCAAAATTTTATTTGGCAAAACAGGGCTATTTTAACCCCTATAGCCGTTCTTAACTTTAACTACCTTTTCCAAGACAAGTAATTAAATAACTGAATATTAATGCATTATATCAATTTAAAAAGCCCTGCCAAATAATATTCTGCGGGCTAAAAGTGCCAAATATATGGGAAGTCAGACCGGAATAAGGTCACAATACCAAAAACCTGTAAGTTTTTTAGTTTCACCATGAACGGGGTCGTCACTAGTGCTTTCAGGCGTTTTATATTCCTTAAAAACCTTCTCTCCTAGTTTATACCTAATCTCCTTTTTGAAGATCGGCCCTTTAAATGCGAAGGTGTGAAACTCGCCGTTTTCACCGCAAACATCAACGCCTTCGGGTAATGACGCTATAAGTTCTGGGGTGATCTCCTGCCCTGCTATGTCTTCTAAGTGTTCCATTGTGCAGGCTATCACTGTTCCAAACCCCAGGGATAAAAATTCATTTATCAGCTCTGTTGTATCGCGTTTCCATAACGGGTAAATCCCCGTCATGCCTATTTCAGCCAGCCGGTTATCCCGGTACTTTTTCAGGTCCTCCAAAAATATATCGCCGAAAACAGAATGGGTTATTCCCTCCTCTCTAAAGTGCTCCAGGTGTAGCCGCATGGCATTATCATAGGTTTCCATGTCCGGCATTTCGGGCAGGCGGATCTGGTACAAAGGAATGCCAATACTTTCCGCCTGCTGAATTAATAGCTCAACACGCACGCCATGCATTGAGATCCGGTCGACAGCATCATTAATAGTGGTTACAAGATATCTTATATCAAGGTCCGGATTTTGAAGGCAATGGTATAAAGCTAAGGAGCTGTCTTTGCCGCCGCTCCAATTGAAAATACATTTTGGCATCGTTAAAATTATTCAATACAGCATCAAATATATTAATAGATACCCCATGTAGTTACAAAATGGCACGGCATCGCTATAAAAAAAGAGCCGCCCCAATTATTAGGGCGACTCATTCATTAACTATTATTTATTTGGACCTAAATCCCAATCTTTAATTGGGATTTTTAATAGGGGCACTTCCTGACGCAGGCGGATTCAATACAAATTCATCCGCCGGTACATCCCAATAATCAAGGAAGTTATAATTAATGGTTGCTTTGGTATTCAACACGCCGCTGGTTGATAGCACAACTGCATTAGTCCTACCCCCGCCTTGTGAAATATCATATATAACACCCCATCTCCTGGCATCGTAAAAAGCTGTACCCCTGAACACCAGGGCCACGCGTCTTTCTCTGCGCAATTCTTCTTTCGCCGCCGCTAAGCTTAAGCTTGTTCCGGATACTACCGCTAAACCTGCCTTCTGATAGACCCTTACTTTATCCACACTGGCGAGGCCAAGATCAATTTGCCCGGTATTAATCAGTGCTTCGGCTTTCATTAACTCGTTTTCTTCGTAACTCCCGGCAATGTATAGTTCATAATTACCAGGTGTTTTATTACTGAGAACAAATGAGCCATTATCGCTAAAACCGGTGGCTCCGCCATCAAGCAATTGCCATCTGGTACTGAATGTAAAGCCACCAACCTGGTTTAAGTATTGGTTTGTTGCAAAATTGTTTGCCAGGCGTTTATCTCCTGATTTATATTCTTGTATAAGCCTTTCACTAACCTTAAAGGCTGTTGCTTTTGGAACACCGGTAGTCATTGCCGCTACAGAACCCGTATTGGCAGAAAAGATCCCATTTGTTGCAGTTGTGCGGCCTGTAAATACAAGGTCAGTTTCTGTAATACCGGCATTGGTTAATGTCAAAATACTTGCCCAATCAGCAGCTGTCATGTCACTGGTCTTCTTGTTAGCCAATAAATTACGCGCTTTTAAAGTATTAATACTGTGGATCCACATTGCCGGCGTTAAAATCCCCCCTTTACCACTCTGCGTAAAATCGGGGATTAAGCTGCCTAATAATGTATTATAATCGGCAGTGTTGGTAATAGCGGACAATAATGAACTTGCCTGATCAAGATTTTTATTAGATTCGGCTATCATTGCCGCACTGTTAACATAGTTTGGTACTACAGCACTAACATCGTTACTGATAATACCGGCATAATATATTGAACCAATTTTTGCGTATGCTAAACCTTTCCACCAATAAGCCCAGGCCTTTATAGTGTTTTTCTTAGTAGTGGCATCTCCCGAAAAACCAATATTATCAACCAATGCCAGTACCTGATTAGCTGCATTATTCAAGCCATACATATATGCCCACTCATAAAAGAACATATTCGAAGCTTGTTTATCGCGCGAGTTACTAATGCGTATAACACTTTTTGAGGGAGATGTATTGGTGATCTTAGTACCATCGTCAAGTACAAGGTAATCCGGAAGGTTCACCACGTTGACATTCTGATTTGAAGCTTCTGCCGCAATATTATCCGCTAAAAGTTCATAATAACCAATACATAATGAAAAGTAGCTATCTCCCAACCAATTATAGCCTGTAAAACCATTTTTGTAAATGGAACCGCTTGCAAGTGATATAAGTCCTGATTCGGTTTTTGCCTGGTCTAAAGTAGGGGAATTGGGATTTTTTACATCCAGTTCCTTTTTGCATGATGTAACCTGGAGCAATCCTGCTATCATCATGAAAACGTATATATATTTATATTTTTTCATTTCTTTTTAGATTTATTTTAGTTAAAAACCCAGATTTAATCCCACCTGATATGATTTGGTATTTGGCATAGAACTATGATCTACGCCCCGGTCAAATGCTGAATTTGATGTACCTGAGCTGATTTCAGGATCAAAACCAGTATATTTAGTAACGGTTAAGATGTTGCGCCCGGTAAATGTTAACACCACACGCCTGAAAATCTTATTTGCAATTAAACTGGTGAAATCGTAGCCTAAAGAGATATTTCTTAATCTAAGGAATGAAGAACCCTCCCAGAAATAATCTTTTGTACCGTTACGGGCGGGGCCGTTGCGCGCCCCAAAATAATCTGCATAAATACTTCTGTAATATGCTGTATAAGCCGCTGTTTGACCGCCAATAGTAACAGGGTTATCATAATCGCCGCTTATACCATCCCGATACATCCACTCTTTAGTTTGGTTGTACAAGTGGCTTCCATAAACCCAATCAAACTGAAAACCAAATGAAAGGTTTTTATAGTTAAAGGAGTTTATGAACGACATGTTAAATTTAGGATTCGGATCGCCTATAGCGTAAACCTCGTTGGTAAATTGAACACCTTTAGTAGTTTTATTAACAACCCGGCCATCAACAATTTCGTAGTTTCCATAATCACCAGGCGCAATATATGCAACGCCTTCCTGGTTTACTTCATTAAGAGTAGTTAATGCTTTATAGCCATAGATCTGCCCTATTTTTTGGCCGGCAATTAAAACTTCCTGAGTACTTCCTGCAGCTGATGTTAATATGATCGGCGGACCGTCTATTTTATCAATTACCGAGTTTTCATTACTAAAGTTTGTAGTGAAGTTCCAGTTAAATTTACTCGTCTTCAAAATATCCATATTTAAGGATGCCTGGATGCCGTGTGAGCTTAAAGAAATGGCGTTGGTTTTTATTGTTGATGCCCCTGTTGATGGCGCAACGCTTACGGAATATATAATATTGGAACCTTTCCTGTTCCAATAAGTAGCACTAACATTAAAACTGCTAAACCAATCACCGCTAAAGCCTCTTATCCCAAGGTCAGTACCCGCCTCAAATTCCTTTGAAACTTCAACGTTAAGTTTAGGATTTTTTTGCGCCAGTGGAAGGGAAAAAATTAATTTAGTGCCTAAGTTAGACGGAGTAACTGTTGGGTATCTGTCAAATGGCTGAGGCTGTATTCCTGCCTTACCAAAAGCAGCCCGTAATTTAAATTCAGGAAATATATTACCTAATTTTCCATTTCTCCAGAAATCAAATGATGACGGCCTGATATAAGCATTAGCATTTGGAAATGTAAAAGGTTTTGAGCCCTCACCAAAAGCAGATGAATAATCGCTTCTGAAACCACCGGAAACACCACCATACTCACCAATGTCAATTTTTTGGTTTACAACATAACCATAAGTTACAAACGGTTCGGTATAATCATAAGTTACCTGCTGCGTAGCAGTTTGCTGGAAATTATAGATCGCATAACTTGGTAAGCTATAACCATAGGTGTCAAACTCTTTGTTATTATTTTTCCGGTAATCGTACTGAAGCAAGGTGCTTGTTGTGATTGGCAGGTTTATATGAAAATCCTTTTTAAAATCGGTACGGATTGTTGCCGATGCATTAAAGTTTTGAAATGTAGTAGTATACGTATTTTTATCTACCTCTCCCGTATTATCGTTCCCATTATTAGAAGCTATCCATGATGACAAGTCTGTTGAATTAGCGTTTGCACTTTGATTATAATAAATATAATCAGCTTCCTGGTGACGATAGTTTAATCCATACTTTGCATTTAACTCAACAAACTTATTTACTTTATAATTTGCCTGTATGTTTTGCAAAATGTCAACCCGGTTATCCTTTTTGCTGCTGTATTCAGTATAATAAAAAGGATTCGCACTGTTTACACTAACAGCGCCTGAATTTAACGAGAACGGATAAGTGCCATCAGGGAGTTTTTGGTTAAAGTCATAAAACGGCGATGTATTCAATACGCCGTATATTGCGTTTCCACCATTGCCAAAAAAGGGATTCAATGTATTTTTGGTATAAATCAGCTGTGTAGTTGAACGGATTGTAAACCCTTTAAATAACTCTACCCCTAAATTGGTGGTTAAATTTGTTCTATCGTTATAACCATTTGTTTTGATGTTGCTTTGTTGATGGTTATTTGAAATAGCCAGGCTGTAATCTGTTTTATCAGTTGCACCTGAAATTGTCGCACTGTTATTGGTTGTATAGGCAGTTTTGAATAGTTGCGCAAGGTGATCATAGTATTTTAAATTGGTGCCGTACTGCTGACGTGCAATATTTAATGGGTTTGACATCGCAGTCGGATTGTTGCCATCAGCTAAATACTGCCATGTAACCCCCGGATAAGTACCATCAGCATCCAGTTTAATAATATTTCCGCTTCCGTCGATAAAATTGCCACTGGCATCAGTCAAAAAACTACTTAGCCTGGCCTGGTGCACATTACCAGTATTAAGATAGCTACTGGCGCTAACAGAAGTCGACAGATCGATTTTAGCTTTACCCAGTTGCCCTTTTTTTGTAAATATCTGGATAACACCATTGGCGCCCTGTGCGCCGTAAATTGTTGATGATGCAGCACCCTGTACAACTTCAACATGGTCTATGGTACTTGGATCAAGCTGGCTTATGTCTGTTACCCTTGATTCAACCCCATCAACCAGAATCATGGGCGAAGTGCCCCCCTGGATGGTATTGATCCCTCTTAACAGGATGTTTGTACGCGCTCCAGGCGTACCATCAACTGAAGAGATCTGGGCACCGGGTATTTTACCTACCAGAGCCTGATCAACGGATGCTTGCGGAGTTTGTGCCAGGTTTTTCCCCGAAACCGATTCAACGGCAATTGCCAGCCGGGTTTTACTTGTAGCCACACCCGAACCTGTTACAACAACTTCATTGAGTTGCTTAAAGTCATTGTTCATTACAACATTTACAACTCCGCTGGGGGGAATTGCCAATTCTACCGTTTGGTAACCGATAAAAGTAAATACTAATGTTGTGGCGCCCGCAGGCAACGAGAAATTGAATTTACCCTGCACGGATGTTTGTGTTCCGATTTTGAAGCCTTTAGCTAATACGCTCACACCGGGTAGTGGCAAGCCGTCGTCTTTTGCCGTAACGGTACCGGTAACAGTACGGGTTTGCGAGTAGGCATAATTACCCGCAAATACCAGCAAAAGGAAAAAAACGCTGTTGAGGAAGTGTTTCTTCATGTTTGAATTAGTTAGTTAGTTAATAGTTAACCCAAGATAATGTTGTAACATTTAGGTTACAATAGGGTAACTAACTTTTAACAAAATGAAAAATATGAAGAGAAAAATAAGTGTATTATTTACACTTTAATAATTTAAGATGGCATTTTTTATTACAAGAGTAAAATTTTAGTCATTTTTATATAATTAGAAATCATTAAATATTACACAAATTAATTATTTACGTCACTAGTTCGTCCCAAAACAATCAAATATTAAGATAAATTAAATTTTTGCGTTGTTTTTTTGCAACATCTTTACATTTTTTCATGTTAATTTACACAATCGTCAAAAATATAATGTTTTTATTTCATAAAATACGTAAAAATCATAATATATCTTAATTATACAGTATTTAAAAGCTCATAAGTCAGATTTACAACTCCAACACTCGCCTTTTCTTCAATTTTTATAAAATCATTTTGACTTACATAAGGGATATTAGGGTCAATAATGTATTTCGCAGCATTTCGGGGTACATAATCTACCAGTCCGGCAGCAGGGTACACCGCAAGCGACGAACCAATGAGGATAAAAAGATCTGCTCCTGTACAAATCTGTGCAGCCTTTTCTATCATCGGCACCGCTTCGCCAAACCATACAACATGAGCTCTTAACTGCGAGCCAAACTCGCACTTATCCCCCATTTTTAGTTCCCAACCATCAATGGGGTAAGTAAGGTTTGGTTTTTTACTTGATTGCGAACGGGTTATGATCCCGTGCAGGTGCACCACATTGGTTGACCCTCCCCGCTCATGCAGGTCATCAATATTTTGGGTGATGATGGTTACCTCATACTTTTCTTCCAGTTTAGCAAGTGCGTAGTGGGCAGCGTTGGGTTGCGCCTCAATAACTGATTTACGGCGCTCATTGTAAAACTGTTGTACCATTTCAGGGTTTCGGCGCCAGGCTTCAGGGGTTGCCACATCTTCAATATTATAGCCCTCCCACAACCCGTCACTATCTCTGAAGGTTTTTAAGCCACTTTCGGCGCTAATTCCGGCCCCTGTTAATACCACTATCTTTTTCATGTTGATTATTGTTCAGGATTTATGTTTGCCATGAGACACAAAGCATTGTGTCTCTACATTTTTTTTTAATTTTTACCTCATAAAAAAAGCGGTCCTTTTACAGAACCGCTTTTCTTTATAAATTATCTTATGTTAAACAGCGAGTTCTCTTTGATTGCGCAAAATGGTGTATTTTTTCTTAGCAAGTTCAAAACCGCCAAATAATATAGCCCCGAATACAACATCACCTAACAGCATGTTCCTCTCAAAGGGTATGGCCGCTGCCAATGATAAAGCATAGCCACCTAAAGTATGCGGATATTGTGCGCCATAGAAAAAAGGCAAATCTGTAAATAACCAATGGAATAAAACCGCTACCAACGACGCAAGCGCCACATTTCCAAACGACACCTTCTTAATAAAAGTTCCGATAAACACCATTAATAAAAAAGGCAGGTAAACCCATATTGCACCCGAATACCAAAGCATCAGCTTAGATGTATACAAATAGTTAATGAGAATGTCACTTAAAAACAAAGTACAAAAAACCGTTAAATATGCCTTCCACTTGTCGGCAAAATACGCGCCGCCAAACAGGGCAATTGCGCCTAGCGGGGTAAAATTACTCAGCGTATAAGGAAAGTTATAGCTAACTAACCTACCTAACGATACAATCAGCATTAATGCAATAAGTACTACGGTGCGGGTGTCTATTTTCTTTAGTGACATATCTTTATTTATGCTGTAAAATTACGGATTATCCTGTTAAATAAAAATGTTAGTTTATTTGGTATTTAATTCCCGCCATAAAGTTAAATCCGCGCGTGTTATATCCTACCCAATCAATATATTTTGCATCAAACAGGTTTTTAAGATCAGCAAATATACTAATGTGCTTATTGGCTTCATATTGAAGATGAGCATCTACCAGGTTATAATGTTTTAAATTAACCAGGCTGGTTGAAAAGTCCGGGTTAAATTTCGTATCGCTTCTGTCGCCGGTATATTTATAGTTCACTCCGGCAGAAAAGCTGTTTATAAATTGATAATATACGTTTACACCATAGGTGTTTTTGGGTCTGCGAAAAAGATTGTTGGTTTCTTTGCCGTTCACATCGGTTTGTTTACCTGTTACATAGGCTGCATAAGCCGATGCAGTAAGTTTATCCAAATTTAATTTCAGCTCACTTTCAAAACCCTTATCTTTTTGAAATGCTCCATTTTCGTAAACCCCGTATGGCGGGTTATTTAAGTTTTTAAAATAGATTACATCCTTTGTATCATACTTATAAAATACAGTATTGAACGATAATATATTTTTAATCAGTTCCCAATCAAACCCGGCTTCGTATGAAGTTGTGGTTTCGGGCTTCAGATCGGCATTGCCATATTGTGAAAATAATTGATATAGCGAGGGTGTCTTAAATGCCGAAGCAACTGTTCCAAATACCTTAAACTGATCAGCCAGGTATAACGACGGATTAACCGTATAAGTGAAATTAGTTCCGTACTTACTATCCAAATTGTATCTGCCACCAAGTTCCATGTGAAATATACCTGCTTTAAAAAAAAGTGATGTATAAATACTATTAATGCTATTTCGCAGGTTTTTTAATGTATCGTAGGTACTTCGCTGTGTGCTTCCATAATATCTAAAACCTTCGCCGCTGGTTATATCCAGGTGTTTATTGATACTGTAGTTAAGCAGCACATCGAAATTGGTAATATTACCGCTGTTTTTTTGGTACGACGCTGTATTAAAGTTTGAAGGGGCAGCCAAATCGTTATAATTATTTTTAACGCTATTTTGGCTGATGTTGAATCTCAAATCACCTCTATCTAACTGAAGCTTACCGCCTAATCCTCCAAATATGAAAGTATTGTTATAGGTATAACCTTTATCGTCTGTAAACGCTCCAGCTGGCAAATCGCCTTTATTATAGCTGGTCTGCAGATTGCCGTTTATCATAAATTTTTCTGAAACCTGCTGCGTTAAATTTACGCTGGCCGCCCGCTGGTGAAAACCATCCTTTTTAAAATTTCCGGTACCCAGAGTATCCGTAGCGGCAGCAAAGCCCTTTGAGTCGGTATTAGACAAATTAATGACTATACCTGTATTGTTGACTTTGGCATTTAAACTGGCCGCCTGGTTAAAGGTATTGTAAGTGCCGCCACTAGCCTGCAGACTAGCTATAATACCCTGCTGTTTAGGGTGTTTTGTAATGATATTGATTACACCGGCAACGGCATCCGAGCCATACAGGGTTGATCCACTGCCTTTTAATATCTCAATCCTTTCAATTTGATCCAGTGGGAAGGCATTGAGATCATAAGAGCCGTCAATTGATGATGAATTATTAACAGCAAAGCCATCAACCAGTATTAGCGTATTGCCCGTAGAAGCACCGCGCAGGAAAACAGACGAGCTTATCCCCGGCGCATTATTCGCCCCGGAAAACGTAATGCCCGCTACCGAGTTTAACAGCTGCGGCAAGGTTTTACCCGTCGATTTATTAATTTGATCGGCAGTAATAACGGTTACAACCCTTCCAATTTCGGATTGCTTTTTTGGCGATCGTGTAGCAGTTACAACCACATCGTTAAGCACCCTCGTTGAGTCCTGTGCCTGAGTGGCTGTACTAAAAAGCAGTAATTGCGCGAGGCCCAAGCCGGCAGTAATAAAAAAGTAATTTTTTTTCATGTTGTTGTGAGTTTAAACCCGCAGCATACAGAAATGGAAAGTTAGGAATGGAAATACACCTCCGGATGGGCATTCACATTCAAGCTTCAATCCCCGAAAGCCGTGAATAATATTAATGCTCTGGCAGGTCTTCTGACTTACTCCCCTTTTGCCCGGTCTTCCCGTCCTATTTATACAGACAGTGACCAATTGATTGAGCAATGGTTATGGAGCTTACAGCTGCGGGACAGTTACGGAATTACACCGTATTCCCTTTTAATTTCTTATGGCGTTACCCTTAAGAAAACCTAAAGCGCTGCAAAAGTATGATAAGAATTTATAATCGGCAACTAAGTTGTGTATTTAGTTCGGTGAGTTGATTAAGTTGATTGGGTTAATTAAGTTTGGTAAATAAATGGGTTGCAATTTTATAATGAAAAACACTTTACTTTTTTTATTGATGATGGTAAACGTTACTGCTTTTGCCCAACAACCTGACACGGTTTTTCTAAAAAACTTACTGGAATCTCATCCCGGGTTATTCAAAGGCATTTTGAATCATCCAACCCATAATGAGGTTCAGATCCTGTATACGCAAATCGACCGGGATAAAAACAATGTACCTCATTTTACTTCATACAGTTACCGGCTTAATGCCAACCATTATTTTTATCCGGCAAGTACGGTTAAACTGCCTACCGCCATATTTGCGCTGGAAAAATTGCATGAATTGAATATCCCCGGCTTAACAATGGCCTCTGTTATGAAAACCGATAGCTCATTTGAAGGAGAAACTAAAATGACAGAGGATACATCATCAATTAATGGCCTCCCAAGCATTAAGAATTATATTAAAAAGATCCTTTTGGTAAGCGACAACTACGCCTATAACCGACTTTATGAGTTTGTTGGACGAGCAGAAATCAATAATAAGCTAAAGAAACATGGCTTAAATAATACCCGGATAATTGGTCGCTTAGCTATTTATGACGGTGGCGAAAACGCCAAACATACCAACGCCATTGATTTTTATAATGAGGATAAGTTAATTTATCACCAGCCTGCACAATACGATGCAAAGGATTACCCGATGCACCTGGATAATATGATTCAGGGCAAAGGCTACCTCGATAAAAACGATAAATTGGTAATGAAGCCCTTTGATTTCAGCGAAAAGAACGTTTATACCATTGCCGATATGCAATCGGTATTAAAGCGATTACTTTTCCCTGATTCCTTTCCAAAAGAACAACAATTCAATTTAAAACCGGAAGAATACCAATTCATCTACCATTACATGAGCATGTTCCCGAACGAAAGTAAAAAGCCCACCTATAACCGGCCCGACTACTACCCTGCTTATTGTAAATTCCTTTTTTATGGCGGCGACAGCACTGCGGTAATCAATCCCGATATCAGGATCTTCAACAAAGTGGGCGATTCCTATGGCTATAATATCGATAATGCCTACATAGTTGACTTTAAGCACAATGTGGAATTTATTTTAACGGCCGTTGTACAATCAAACGAGGACGGGATCTATAATGATGATAAGTACGAGTACGCCACCGTTTGTCTCCCTTTTATGAAAAACCTGGGCCAGGTGATCTATCAATATGAATTAAACCGGTCTAAAAAAGTCACACCTGATTTGTCAAGATTTAAGTTTAGTTATTAATTGGTTGATTGGGTTGACTAAGGATTAGGTTAATTAAGTTAAGTATTATGATCAAATTCAAATAAATCTTAGTAGTTCAAATAAAAATCAGTGTTCCATAATCAGTGAAATCATTCTCCTTATCAGTGAAATCACAATAAATGAAATCACAATAACTAAAACCAATCAGCGGTATAGTTTGTTAAACTGACACACCTATTTAAACAATACTACATGACAACTACAGCATTACAGCGGATCCCTGGTAATAATGCCACCGCAAACATAAATTTAAACTGGCCAGAGCGCTATATTTCTATAGCAGCTGGCGTAAAACTAAGCTTTTCGGGCATCAGGAACATATTTAAAAGCCCTTTCACCAGTATTCTAAAGCTGGGCGCGGGTGGCTACCTGGTAAACCGTGGGATCAGCGGGCATTGTGAGCTTTACTCGCAAGCCGGTAAGATCAACACGTCGCCGGTAAATGTTAATATCAGAACATCTTTTACCGTTAACAGATCACGGGATGACGTTTATGATTTTTGGCGAAAGCTGGATAATCTTCCTTTGTTTATGAAGCACCTTGAAAGCGTAAGTGTAATAAATGAAAAACGCTCCTATTGGGTTTTAAAGCTGCCCACAGGTTTGACTACTGTGAGCTGGGATGCCGAAATTGTTCACGATGACCCGGGTTACATGATCGGCTGGAGCTCCCTCCCTGATTCAATTATTGATAATGCAGGCAAGGTCCGTTTTCGCGACACCGAAGATGGAGGCACCCAGGTTGATGTTGTAATAAGCTACCAGCCACCTGCAGGCGGGTTTGGCGCAAGCGTTGCACATATTTTGAACCCGGTATTTAAAAAACTGGTTAACGACGATGTGCAGAACTTTAAACAATATATGGATATCCCTGAAGCAGAAGATATTATAAGGCTATGATTTTTGAGCCATGATTAGAGGTTCAAAAGACAATTCCACAAAAAAACCCGCATTAAGCGGGTTTTTTAATATTCTATCCTAAGAATCTTTAAATCTTAAAGATCTTAGTTTATTTTACAGCATCAACTACTGCTTTAAAAGCATCAGGGTGATTCATGGCTAAATCAGCTAATACCTTACGGTTTAAGCCAATTTCACTAGCTGTTAATTTACCCATTAATTGTGAGTAAGAAATTCCGTGCTGACGGGCGCCTGCGTTAATACGCTGGATCCATAAAGCTCTGAATTCTCTTTTCTTGGTCTTACGGTCACGATAAGCGTACTGTAAGCCCTTTTCTACTGTGTTTTTTGCAACGGTATAAACCTTGCTGCGTGAACCCCAATAACCTTTTGCAAGGTTCATGATTCTTTTCCGGCGTCTTCTCGACGCTACTGCGTTAACTGAACGTGGCATGTTGTTGTTTTTTGGTAGTGAGTGTCAATTTAATGATCTTTAAAACTCTAATACCTGGTTAAAAATTTGTTAATTACTTACCTATGCAAAGCATACGTTTTACGTTACCCATATCCGCATCAGAAACTAAACTGGTGTGGGTAAGGTTACGTTTACGTTTTGTCGACATCTTGGTTAAGATGTGGCTTTTGTAGGCGTTCTTCCTGGTGATTTTACCTGTTCCAGTAAGCTTAAAGCGCTTTTTGGCACTGGAATTGGTTTTCATTTTTGGCATAACCGTCTGTGTATATATATTTATTAATTAATTACTTTTTTTAGATATGAGATTTGAGACGTGAGATATGAGATTTTTCATCCGCACATTTGCACATCAATCATCCGCACATCACTTCTTCGCTGCTTTCGGGGTAACGGTTAAAAACATCCGTTTTCCTTCAAGTTTTGGCAATTGTTCAACCTTACCTACTTCTTCTAATGCCTGTGCAAAACGCAAAAGCAAAATCTCGCCCTGCTCCTTGTAAACAATTGCACGGCCTTTAAAGTGTACGTAAGCCCTAACCTTTTCGCCCGACTCCAAAAACTTAATGGCATGCTTTAGTTTAAACTCAAAGTCATGGTCATCGGTATTCGGTCCAAACCTTATTTCTTTAATAACGGTTTGCTTGGCATTGCTCTTTATCTCCTTAAGCTTCTTCTTCTGCTCGTAAATAAACTTATTATAGTCTGTAATTTTACAAACAGGAGGTACTGCGTTTGGAGAAATTTCAACAAGATCCAATTCCTGCTCTTCAGCTAATGCAAGCGCATCGCGAAGAGAATAAATACCCTGTTCGATGTTATCGCCTACAAGACGGACCTCAGTGGCCCTGATAAATTGATTGATGTTGTGTTCGGCTTCCTTTTTCTTAAATGGTAGCCTGGGTCCTCTGTTGAAAGGTTTGTTTAATGCCAAGTTATACTGTTATTTCTTTAATTATTTGTTGTTTAAATTCTTCTATGCTCATGCTTCCTAAATCTCCCTGACCATGTTTACGAACAGAAACCAGCCCTTCGGCTGTTTCTTTCTCTCCCACAATCAGCATATAAGGGATTTTTTTGACTTCAGCATCCCGGATTTTACGTCCGATCTTCTCATCCCTGAAATCAATAAGCCCGCAAATATCGGAATCTTTTAACGATTCTGAAAGTTTTTTTGCATAATCTTCATATTTTTCCGAGATCGGCAAAATAATAAATTGTTCCGGCGAAAGCCATAGCGGAAAATTACCCGCACAATGCTCAATTAACACAGCCACAAACCTTTCCAGCGAACCAAATGGCGCGCGGTGAATCATTACCGGCCTGTGTTTCTGATTATCGCTGCCGGTGTATTCCAGCTCAAAACGCTCAGGTAAATTATAATCTACCTGGATAGTTCCAAGCTGCCATTTCCTGCCCAGGGCATCTTTCACCATAAAGTCAAGCTTTGGCCCGTAAAATGCTGCCTCTCCAAGCTCTACAACCGTGCGCAAGCCTTTTTCTTCGGCTGCTTCAATAATTGCCGATTCAGCTAAAGCCCAGTTCTCGTCAGTACCAATGTATTTAGCCTTGTTATTAGGATCACGAAGCGATACCTGTGCAGTATAATCTTCAAATCCTAAAGCGCCAAATACGTATAATACCAGGTCAATAACCTTTTTAAATTCATCCTTTACCTGGTCGGGGCGGCAAAATAAATGTGCATCATCTTGTGTAAATCCACGTACGCGGGTTAAGCCATGCAACTCACCACTTTGCTCGTAACGATAAACTGTACCAAATTCAGCATAACGCACCGGAAGGTCTTTATATGAACGTGGCTTTGTTTTATAAATCTCGCAGTGGTGCGGGCAGTTCATTGGTTTTAGAAAGAACTCCTCCCCTTCCTGCGGTGTTTTTATTGGTTGAAATGAATCTGCACCATATTTTTCATAGTGGCCTGATGTTACGTACAGGTTTTTATGGCCTATATGCGGAGTGATAACCTGCTCGTAACCAGCTTTTACCTGTGCTTTTTGCAGGAAGTTAGTCAAACGTTCGCGCAAAGCAGCACCTTTTGGCAACCACAACGGTAAACCCATGCCCACCTTTTCAGAAAAGGCAAACAGTTCCATTTCTTTACCCAGCTTGCGGTGATCGCGTTTTTTGGCTTCTTCCAGCAAATGCAGGTAATCAGTAAGCTCACTTGCCTTAGGGAAAGTAACACCATAGATCCTTGTTAGCTGTTTACGGCTTTCATCGCCACGCCAGTAGGCACCGGCAACGCTCATCAACTTAACGGCCTTTATAAAGCCTGTATTGGGGATATGCGGCCCGCGACACAGATCGGTAAAGTTTCCTTGTGTATAGAATGTGATTGAGCCATCAGGCAGGTCCTTTAACAGGTCGAGCTTGTATTCATCTCCTTTTTCAGTAAAATATTCAATAGCATCTGCCTTGCTAACGGGCTTACGGATATATTCTTCTTTGGTTTTAGCCAACTCAAGAATTTTATCTTCTATCAGCTTAAACTCGTCAGACGAAAACTCGCGGTCGCCAAAATCAACATCATAATAAAAGCCGGTTTCAATTGCCGGGCCAATCCCGAATTTTGTACCCGGATAAAGCGCTTCCAAAGCTTCAGCCATTAAGTGGGCTGATGAATGCCAAAAGGTTGCCTTTGCCTGGGTATCGTTCCAGGTTAGTAATTTAACATGTGCATCTTGCTCAATCGGGCGGCTTGCATCCCAAACCTGGCCGTCAACTTCGGCTGCTAATACGTTTCGTGCTAATCCTTCTGAGATCGACTGCGCGATCTGCATGGACGAAGTTCCCTTGTCATACTGACGAACGGAACCGTCAGGGAGAGTAATGTTAATCATCTACAACTATGATTTAAAGTTTATAAAAATTGTATTTTATTAAATCACCTACAAAGTGATCTGTTAGTTATGCCGCAAATTTAGAATATTTTATGATGATTGCGCCGATTATTTTGAGATGATTGCACTGATTTTACAGAGGATTTTGCTGTTTAATTATATCAGAGATTTTCGCCGGATTTTTTGAGTTGGCGGCTGTCAAAAGCGTTTTAGAACTAATAAAAAAAAATACCCTGATAAAAGATGGCCTTTTCAACAAAAGCTATTTTATTATCTCCTTGATCTCGTTTGTATTTTGTACAATTTCATGAATAGTTTTATCAAGGTCTTCGGCAACCAGTTTTAGCATATTAAGTATCTTTCCGTTAACAGGGTCGCTGGGGGTATCAAAGTTAAATAAACTGAACAGCCCCAGGATGTTGGCTACCGGAACCCTTACCTGGTGCGATTGCAGGAAAGCCACCTTTAAAAGCTTGTCATATTGAGTTTTAAGTTCACTATCTACTATCTTTTTTTCCTTCTTCTCTTCGGCATCCTTCAATGCCCTGCATATTTTGAAGGGTAAGGAAAACAGCTTATCTTTCAATGCATAGTCAGTAACGCCTTCTTTTATCAACTCCACAGACCGTTCTTCACCAATTGACCCGGAAACTATTATAAAAGGAATTTCAGGTGTTTTAATTTGTTTGATATTAAAAGCCGAAATTCCGTCAAATGCGGGGAGTGTGTAATCAGATAGTATAATATCAGGGTTATAGTTGTCAAGCGCATTTTCAAACGATTCACGCGTTTGAACAACTTCACTGGTAAAATATAATCCATTCCTGTTCAACTCGCGCCTAAGCAGGTCAACATCGCTTTGGTTATCTTCCAGGATTAGTATTTTACAAATATTTGTCATTTTTTCCGGGTTTGGGGATCTGCTAAGTACAACAGGGTTCAAATTACCTGTCAAAAATTTATTGTTATCAGGAGCGGCTAAAATAGTTCGACAAATCGTCTCAAATTAATTCGGTTAGCTGGGCAGCTGGCTTATTACCATCCAATACATGCCTATTTCTTTTATTACATTAAAAAAATTATCACTCTCAACCGGTTTCGTAATATAGCTGTTGGCACCCAGCGCATAGCACTTTTGAATATCCGGGTCCTCCTTTGATGAAGTAAGAATTACGATCGGGATAGATCGCATATTAGGATCTGATTTTATTTTCTCAAGTACTTCCAGTCCTGATATTTTTGGAATTTTCAGGTCAAGCAAGATCAATTTAGGGTTCTCATTTATGTTCCTTAAAGCATATACACCTCTGCAATACATAAAATCCAGCGCTTCCACCCCGTCACTAACATGGTGCAGATTATTAGCGAAACCGCTTTTTTTAAGCGCCCGGATAGTCAGCACTGCATCATCGGCG
>Ga0193702_1000210_pt1 | contig 23920 bp, 21 predicted proteins | sample U3a1metaG_FD_143060 | JGI IMG/M metagenome (GOLD analysis project Ga0193702, IMG submission 143060) | Soil microbial communities from a riparian zone of the East river system, Colorado, United States - U3a1 | ecosystem: Environmental > Terrestrial > Soil > Riparian zone | place: USA: East River... | reverse complement strand
AGCTTATGCCCATTTTAGTGGCTCAGAAAAAATCAAATGATAGCATGATGACTGCTATGCAGGCTGGTGGCGATATGCAGGCTATGCGTCCGGTTATGATGGCTAACCGCACTAAATATACTGCCCAGATCAAAGCTGTTTTAACTGCTGACCAGGCTACTAAATATGATGCTTTGAATCCTCCCCGTGGTAACCGCGGTGGTGGTGGTGGTGGTGGTGGCGGTACTCCTCCTCCCCCAACGCGTTAATTAAAAAATTAATAAAACAAAAACGGCCTTAGGGCCGTTTTTGTTTTAAATAGTGTTTGTTCTATGTTAGCGCAAACTAATTCGAAAACAAAAACTTAAAAAACATGAAAAGATTATTGTTAGTATGCTGCATCGTATTAGGTGTAAGCACCCTTAGCCGTGCACAAGGTGGTGGCGGGGGCGGCAGAGGAAGACAAACCCCTGAACAACAAACTGCTGCATTAAAAACTTCATTATCACTTACTACAGACCAGGAAACTAAAGTCTTGGCTATTTATAAAGCCCAGGCTGCGAGCAGGGACAGCTTAACCAAAGCAGGCGGTGATATGAGAACAGCAATGATGCCAATGATGACAGCTACAAACGCAAAGATAAAAGCTGTTTTAACCCCCGAACAAGCAACCGTCTTTCAAAAGCAAGTTGATGAAAGGATGAAGATGATGCAACAAGGCGGCGGCGGTGGTGGCACTCCTCCTCCCCCTCAACGTTAACAGCTACGTAAATTTTAAAAAAACGGCTTACGGGCCGTTTTTTTTATTTAAATCAATTTGCGTAATTTTATGTTTATTTACCAATTCTTAATAAACCAAAATATGAAAAAAATAATATTGCTGTGCTTATTCATGGTCGGAATGAGTGCCGTTAGCTTTGCACAGGGAAATGGTACCCCGGCAGACAGGGCAGCCGCATTAAAAAATTCATTAGCGCTTACTGACGATCAGACAGCTAAAGTAACCGCTATTTATACTGCCGAAGCAAGCACCATGGATAGTCTGAAGAAAAAAGACAATGGTGATTATGGAGCGATGATGAAAAAAATGATGCCGGTAATTATGACAGCTAATGATAAAATCAAAGCGGTTTTGAATCCGACACAAGCTGCTACATTTCAAATAAAGATCGACGCTCAGAATGCGGCAATGAAAAAAATGGTAGAGGGTACTCCTCCACAATAATAAAGCAAAGAATAGTAAAAAGCCTGCCGCTAAACCGGGAGGCTTTTTTTACTTTAGCTGAAATTTTAATATTGAGCGCGGTAGAGAAATATATTGAAGCAAGGTTAAATGAAAGGCGCTTGTCCGGCGCTTATCGCACTTTAAAGGTGGAAAATAATCTTGTTGACTTCTGCTCGAATGATTACCTCGGCTTCGCGCGGTCGCCTGTCTTAAAAAGTAAAATTGATGACGAGGTAAATAAGTATACTTCTGCCTTAAATGGCGCAACCGGTTCGCGTTTAATATCAGGAAACTTAACTTATACCGAAAACCTGGAACGCGATATCGCAACTTTCCATAACAGCGAGGCAGGGTTGTTGTTTAATTCTGGTTATGATGCCAATGTCGGCTTATTTTCATCCTTACCACAACGCGGGGACACCATTATAACTGACGAACTGATACATGCCTCTGTTATTGATGGGGCGCGGTTAAGCTACGCCAACAGGTATACATTTAAGCATTATGACTTAAACAGCCTGGAAGCCAAATTAAAGCTATCCAGTGGAAAGTGCTATGTAGCAATTGAAAGCGTATATTCTATGGATGGCGACACACCACCCCTGGCAGAGATACTAGAAGTTACTGAAAAATACAATGCATATTTAATTGTGGATGAAGCCCACGCGGTAGGCCTGTATAAAAATGGGCTGGCATGCCACCTTAAGCTGGAAAACCGTGTATTTGCACGAATTATAACATTCGGAAAAGCATTAGGCTGCCATGGGGCCATAGTTTTGGGCAGTAATAGTTTACGCGAATATCTCATCAACTTTGCACGGTCATTTATTTATACTACTGCCGCGCCATTTCATCAGCTGGCAGCCGTAAAAATGGCTTATGAATTATTGAAGGAATCTGATAACACCATCAACCTGCTTAAAAATAATATTCGTTTGTTTAAAGAAACGGTCACGAAAAATGCCAATTATCCATTAATAAACAGCGAGAGTTCCATACAGTGTGTTCTATTAAAAAGTAACGAAAAGGCAAAAGCAACCGCAGCCCAATTACAAGACTGCGGACTTGACGTTCGCGCCATCCGTAGCCCTACGGTTCAGCAAGGTGGCGAACGTGTAAGGATATGCCTGCACGCTTATAATACTGAAAAGGAGATCACCTTACTAACAACCACTTTAAACAAACTGATCAATGACTAATAAACCCATATTTGTTACAGGTATAGGTACGGGAATAGGTAAAACTATCGTATCGGCAATTTTGGTTGAAAATTTAAAGGCCGACTACTGGAAGCCCATACAATCGGGCGATTTAGAAGATAGTGATACAATAAAGGTAAAAAGCTTAATTACTAACACCAGGTCGGTTTTTCATCCGGAAGCTTATCGGTTAACACAGCCCTTTTCTCCGCATAAATCAGCCAAAATAGATAATATAACCATAGAAGCGGATAAAATTATACTACCAAAAACGGATAATCAATTAATTATAGAAGGTGCAGGTGGATTGATGGTGCCATTGAATGACCATTTCCTGATGATCGACCTTATCAAGCAATTAGATGCAGAAGTTATTTTAGTATCTCAAAATTATTTGGGGAGTATAAATCATACCTTACTTTCAATAGAAGCATTAAAGGCAAGAGGCATACCTTTAAAAAGCGTAATATTTAACGGGATTACTGATTCTGAAACAGAAAGTATAATCAGCATAAATTCGCCGGGGATAAAAACAACAAATATCCCTTTACTAAACAACTTAAGCAAAACGGAGATCCTTGTACTGGCAAATAATTATAATGAGTTGTAATAAGTTATCAATTTGGATAGGTCTGCATCACTTTTTAAGTCAACATTATTATTTTTCATGTAGCTTTCAAGTTCAACCTGTTTGTTGTCAAGATTAGCCAATATAAACTTTTTGTTTTTTTTGAATGGTAATACTTTTCCTGATACAATAAGGTAATATTTTGAATCGTCTTGAAAACTTTTTATTAAAGGCCTATTATATTCTTTTGTTTCTACTTGTATTTTCGCGGTTTTTTTAATCAACTGGGCCGTTCCATCGCTTAATACTTTAAAAAAAGATAACTCTGAACTACCGGGAATATTTTCAAAGCCATTTTTAAAAGTTTCCTCCTTAGGCTGGTCATTAGCAATGTAGTTAATTTTAAATTCACTCACAGGGTCAACAAAAGTCAGAGTTTGCACCTTCTTATCCTGGAAATATAATACACCCCGCGCTTCATCGTATTTAAGCAGCACGTCTTTATACGTTCTCCCATCAGCCAATTTAACCACACCCATTGCCCATTGGTCATTCAAATAAGGTGTGCCTGCCACATCATCGGTTTTTTTATCTTCTGCATGTGGATAATTAAGCAACGGCTGTATATTATAATATTGTTCGGCGGCGATAGATTGTGCATTGACATTTTTAAGCCCTGACAATGTTATTACCATAGTAATAATTAAAAGGAGTTTAGTTTTCATATGCTGACGGTTTATTATATAAATATATGAAGCAATTAATTAAAACACAAATAATTACCTGTAAAACAGTTACATAGAATTGTAATAAGAGATAAGTTTGGCCAAATCGGCATCGTCTTTTAGGTTAATGTTATTGGTCTTTATATACGCCTCCAACTCTGTACGTTTATTAGGCAGGTTTTCCAATATAAATTTCTTATCTTTTTTAAATGGTATTACTTTTCCCGATACAATAAGATAATATTTGGCGTTTTCTTCAAAATTTTTTACAACAGGTGCGTTATACTCCCTGGTTTCGGCCTGTACTTTTGTTGTTTTTTTAAGTAATTGGGCCGTTCCATCACTTAATACTTCAAAAAAAGACGCCTCTGAGCTACCGGGAATGTTTTTAAACCCGTTTCTAAAAACTTTCTCATAAGGCTTGTTATTAGCAACATAGTTAATTTTAAATTCATTTACATGGTCGACAAAAGCCAGTGTTTGCGCCTTTTTATCCTGGAAATATAATTCGTCCTGGACTTCATCGTATTTAAGCGGTACGTCTTTATAGGTTCTTCCATCGGTCATTTTAACAACTCCCATTGCCCATTGATCACTCAAGTAAGGTGACCCTTGAACGCCCTCATAGCTTTTTGTCTGCATTGGGTGCCCATTAATATCCTGCACAAACTGTGCTTTGGCTTGCTGCACAATTACAAGCAAAAACAACGCTGAAAGTTGATATAAGAATTTGATTTTCATGATACTAATATAAAGAAACTAAAATAATATTTAATTACTATTAGCATAAATAATTGATTTTTATTATTTAAAAACCACCTCTTAAATTCTTTAAGGGGTGGTTTTATCAGTCGATAAAAATTAATTTTCTGTAATTGTAATAATAGGCTCAAGAAGTTATATCTATCGTATATACAGTTGTAAAAGCCCATACATTTCCATAATCATCTTCATTATTGTACTCTATACTTATTTGTGCAGTTCCAGTATACGAGCCGGTCGTTGCGAACAACATTGTTGATATATCTGAAACTGAAAGATAATCATAACCAAAAGAGGTGAAGCCTGGTGTACCGCTCACTGCACTCATAGGAACTTGATTAATGCAATAAACAAAAGTATCCCCATAAGACGGCATAGTATCACCACCGCCCCAAATTACTTCAATTGTTCCACCAGCACTTAAAGAGTGACTTCCTATTGGTAAAGTCAGATAAGTCTGCTGGGCCATTACTGCTCCAGGTAAAACGAATAAGCAAACGCCAAGCGCTGCTGCAAGAATAAATTTTTTCATAATTTTTTAATTTTAAATAAATGTTAAAAAATATCCGACTGATTACATCAAAGTTAAATTTATAACCTTATAAATACAGGGTAAAAACACCCTATTTTATACCGTATAAACACCCTATTTTAAAGAGTTAAAATATTTTTGTTTTTAATAATAATTAAATATCAATCAATATAATTTAACTAATTAAAAAACCCGCAATTAAACCAATTATATTATCGGAAAATTCTTAACTTAAAAAGCCATCCCGGATTATCTGGGATGGCTTTTTAACAATATTAATTATGACTATCTTTTTAGCTTATCATAAAAAGATTTAAAATTATGACTGGGCAAAATGGCGCCTGAGCCAATCAAATCAACAATTAACGTTACAGAATTTCCGACAACCGGTATACTGTTAGCAACAGGGTTGATCAGTATATAAGCCGATGATGAATTTGCGGGGATGGTAACCGTGCGAGCATTAGCGGGGCTAAAGTTATAGTGAGTCCCCTCAATAGCTGTACTTGTTGCCCTAACGGCATAAGTTATAACTGTAGGGGTTGAAACCTGCGGCCCAACCAACTGCACCAACAGGCTATCAGTGGTCCTGACATTGATCAGTACGGTATGGGTGGTATCTGTTTGCGCATCTGCGGCAACAGTTGAAACACCTTTAAGGTTTAAAACTGCTGTTAGCTGGCCCAGTGTGAAATTTTTAAATTCTACTTCGGTAGGCCCCTTATATTCAAGGGCGGTATCCGCCTTTTCGGGCATGCAGCCCGAAAGCGTTGCGCAGGCTGCTACTACTATGGTGATATATGAAATTATTTTTTTCATTTTCTATTCGATTTTAAATTAATAGTTAGGGTTCTGTGGCAATGCCGGGTTAAACAAAATTTCGCCTGATGGTAACGGTGCAACTAACCTGAAATCAGTTGGCGACAATGTACCAACAGCGGTAAGCGCAGGTTTGGTTATACCAAGACCTTGTCTTTTCAGGTCAAAAAACCGTTGTCCTTCAAAAAACAATTCTCTTCTTCTCTCATCCTGTATAAACTGTTTTAGAGTTATATCTCCGGGTACGTTAGCGGTGGTAGCATTCCTGGCCGTCCTTAACTGTACAACCAAAGCCTGTGCTGGACCATATTGACCTTGTGCAGCCATAGCCTCAGCTTCCATTAACAATACGTCTGAGTACCTTAATATGGGCATATTATCAGTATAAGGGCCATTGTGTCCGTTATATTTGTTACACCAGGTATAAACTGTTGATGTGGTAAAGGTTGGCGACTGAAAAAACATCTTTTTCCGGTCGTCATTTGGAGAGTCAAAAGACGCTAACAATTCAGCCGATGGAGTGTTACCGCCAAAAGTAGATGTGGCTGTATTTAAAACGCCTGGGGCACCATTACCAGCTGAAGTATATCGATCTGGTTGTGTGTAGGTATATGGAGCACCATTTGAGCCTGTAACACCGGTTACTTCAATCGCCTGCACAAAATCCAGTTCCATTAACGACTCAGGATTAGGCGATGTATTAAAGGCGGTTGTATAAGTACCGGCACCTGTTAATTTGCCGGGGCAAATAGCCGGGTTAAGTGCCGCCTGGCATTGCGTTACACAATTAACATAATCACCGGCATATAAGTAAACTTTTGCCAACCAGCCATGCGCAGCGCTTTCTGAAAATATGTAGGGCTGAGAAGGTTTTGCGCTTCCTATAGCCTGGAATAGCGTTATCGCTTTGTTAAAATCGGCCTCAACCTGGGCATAAGTTTGCGCGATGGTAGCGCGGTTTTGCTTTTGCGTGTTGCTCAAATCAGTAACCGCTGTTAAACGCAATACCGCACTATTGTTATTACCGGCATCGGGGCCTGTTGTAGGCACATCGGTTGGCTCCCATCCGTAAACCCTGGCTAAATCAAAATAAAGCAATCCACGCAATGCGTAAGCTTGAACTAATATCTGGGCCGAAAGCGCCTGGTTTGCAGGGGTCTGCCCGGTAAGGGTTGGTATACCCGCAATAATGATATTACAATCATTTATATAAGAGTAGTTGCTTGTCCAGATACCGAGTTGCGAACCGCTTGTATTCAAATTAGCGCCGGTATACCTGCCGCCGGCCTGGGCCACAACCGTATAAATATTGTCGGCAAGGGCGTCACCTTCCAGCATCATATCCCGGCCGTAGTAACCGTACCCTTGTAATCCGTCATAAACAGCGGCAAGTAGTGACTGGTAACCGGTAGCATCTTTTAATGCAAGGTTAGCCGCTATGGTATTCTGTGGGTTAACGGTGATGAGTTTTTCACACGAAGCCAATGATATGGCTACTGTGACCATGCATATGTAAATTAATTTCTTTTTCATTGTCTGATAATTTAAAATTTCGCTTTAATACCAGCGGTGAATGTTTTAGGATTAGGGTAGAAGTTTAGGTTATTACCTGTATTTTCCGGATCATCTCCCCTGTAATTAGTAATCGTTAACAAGTTAAGCCCCTGTGCAAAAAGAGATAAAGAGGGTACGCCGATAGTTTGTGACCAACTTTTAGGGATCGTATAAGTTAACCCTATTTCTTTTAACCTGATGTACGATCCGTTTGAAACGTACCTTGTACTTAACGTTTGCACGTTTGCAGCTCCGGGTTCAGTACCGCCATTATAAGCCCTTGGCACACTGGTTATTTGTCCTGGTGTTGTCCAGCGCGCTAATTGATTTACAGTTTGGTTGGCAGCAATATCACCTGAGGCTTCTATGTATTGCTGTGCCTGTAAATACGAAGAGTTGCCGTATTGATATTGGAAAAGTAAATCCAGCGTTAAACCTTTGTATGAAAAGTTATTAGAAAAACCACCGGTAAAGGTTGGGTATGAATGTCCCACTATACCCTGGTCTGTTGTTTTTGGAAGATAGGTAAGGTTTCCATCTGCGCCATAATACATTGCACGTCCATCGGCAGGGTTAACACCGGCCCATTTTTGTGTGTAAATAAGGTTAAGCGGTTGCCCAACAGTATATTGAAAACTGCTTATCTGCTGCACGCCATTATAAAGCGATAACAACAATGTACGGTTATAGCCCAGGTTAAATGTGGTATTCCACCTAAAGCCACCGGCATCAACATTTATGGTATTCAATTGAAAATCATAACCTTCGCTTTTTGCAGAGCCCGCATTTTCGGCAATACTTGTAAAGCCTGTATCACCTGGTAGTTGCTCATTAAGAATAAGCTGTGTATTTGTTTTCCTGTAGAAATCTAATGAACCGTTTATCCTATTATTGAAGAAGCCGAAATCCAGGCCCACATCTATTTGTGCCGATCTTTCCCAGCTTAGGTCAGGTACAGCCAATTGTGAAGGCGCTATACCGCCGGTTACTCCTGAAGGCGCTAAAGCGGTACCGGTGCCAAACGCATATTGGCCGCTGGCGCCATATTGTGCTATAGAGCCAAAATTGTTGGATGGAAGCTCACCAACCACACCATAGCTTACACGGGGCTTTAACTGGCTTATAAAAGTTACGTCTTTCATAAAATCTTCCTTGGTCATATCCCATCCGGCAGAAGCGCCGTAAAATAAACCAAATTTATGATTTGCACCAAATCTTGATGAACCATCGTCCCTGCCGTTTAACGTTAAGTAATACTTATCCTTGTATTTATAGGATATATTTGCCAAATAGCCGGCTACCCTATAACCGGTAAATGTTGAAATAGTTGTTATAGGGGTTGATCCGTTAGAAAGCAGTATAAATAACGGGCTTGGGAATCCTGTTGATGACCCGGTTTCGACCCGGTTGGTAACCGACCTGTATTCAAAACCTGCAATAGCTGATATACTATTATCGCCTATCTTTTTGGCGAAATTTAAAGTACCGCTGGTATTGTAATTAATATTCCTTCTATAGGTTTCTGTTGATTGTCCGTTTGAACTTGCGCCAACAACCGTATTGCTTGGACGGTAGTCAAAATCGCGAACATCCGAAAAGTCAAGACCGCCAAATGCTTTAAAAGACAATTCGGGAAGAATTTTATAGGTCAATGATAAATTATCAACCGTTTGGAATGCACCTGACGATATTAGCTCAAAGGCATTGTTTTGAATTTCATTCAAGCTATTTACGCCAACTAATGTAGTATTATAAGTTCCATCAGCATTATAAATTGGATTTACCGGCGGTGTAAATAAAGTTCCGGTAAAGGCGCCATTGGTAAAAAATCCCGCATTGGCTGATGGGCCGCTTGTACCGGTACCTGTTAAGCCAAATGAAGCCGTAACAGAGAATTTATCAGAAACCTGGTTAGTTATATTACCACGTAAAGTACCCCTGTTAAACTTTGAATTTAGTATTGTACCATCGGTATTGTTATAAGAGCCCGAAATAAAGAAAGTTGTTTTAGCATCGCCACCGCTTAATGACAGGTCATACTGGCCAACCTGGCCGGTTTGGTTAATTGCTTTTATCCAGTCATATGATGGCAACGGATTTGGTATTACACCGCCTGGGTAAAGACTGCTGATTGAAGCATTTGCAGCAGCGTCTGCTGCAGTAACTGAAGCTCCGGTACGTGTGGCTACATTTTCATAAGCCTCTTTTCTTAATGCAAACCAATCTGTTGCACCCAATACCTTATAAGGATTAAGTGGCTGTGAGCGTCCATACTGTACAGAAGCATTGATTACTGTCTTTCCGGCTTTACCGCGTTTGGTATTAACAATTACTACACCATTTGCAGCTAACGAACCGTAGATCGCTGCTGAAGCCGCATCTTTCAATATTTCAATAGATTCAATATCATCGGGATTAATAGATGATAATGCATCCAGGGTTGCAACACCTGACACACTGCCCCCTAATGTTGTGGTAGTCTGTATTTGCACCCCGTCAACTATATATAATGGTTGGGTAGTACCATTTATGGTGGCAACACCACGGATAACAACTGACATTGAACTACCCGGCTGGCCACCACCCGATGTTACCTGTACACCGGCTGCGCGACCTTGTATAGCGCGGTCAAACGTTTGAACAGGCTGATCGGCAAAGTCGCTTCCTTTAATAGAAGAAACAGAACCGGTGATCTCCTTTTTGTTTTGTACACCGTAACCGGTAACAACAACTTCATTTAATGATTTGCTGTCTTGTGTAAGGTCAACCGTAAGTTTAGTTGATGTTGCGCTGATCTTGATAGTTTTGGGTTCATAACCAAGATAGGTAAATGTTAATGATGCCGCACCTGCGGGCACAGTAAGGCTAAAATCGCCTTGTACACCTGTTTGTGTACCTACACTGGTCCCGGTAACCTTTACAGTTACCCCGGCGATAGGTTTGCCGTCATCCGAGCCGGTGACACTACCCGTGATTTTTCTGCTTTGAGCAAACGCACTTGAAAGTGCGAAAAGGCTTAAAAGAAGAAGACTGAGTAAATTTTTCTTCATGTTTTAATGATTTTGGGTTAAATAATTTGTTTGATAAATATGATAAATGAATAGTATTAGCTTTTACATTTGCAACAAGGTTATATCATTTGAAAAGGTTATAATCCAAATAACTAAACATTAATTGCGTATATTTTTTAGGCGTTAATAATATTTAAAAGTTTATGAAATGTTTCTAATCGGAGTTATTACAAAAATGTAATAACCGGCAGATTAAAAGGCCAACGGTTTAAAACTGTTGTTCTTTAATTGAACGTTTAAAATCTATTAATCATTTGTTAATAAACTCGACATAAAAGTATGAATTTGCATGGCTATTGTAATATTTAGGTTACAGTTTACTATTTTATGACAATCGCCTGACTAAATATTTTATAGACCATAACCAAAAGTAATAAGTAAATTAATAGATAATATGATAAATAACATTACCGTAATAGGTTCAGGCACAATGGGAAATGGTATTGCACATACCTTTGCGCAATATGGATTTGAAGTATCATTAATAGATATAAATGACAACGTTTTGCAGCGGGCTATACAAATTATAAGTAACAATCTTGATAAACAAATAAAAAAGGGGCTGATTGATGAGGAAGGTAAGACGGCCACTTTAAGCAAAATTAAAACTTATACCGATCTTAATGCCGGGGCCTCAACCGCCGATCTTGTTGTTGAAGCGGCAACAGAGAACCGTGAAATAAAGCTAAACCTGTTTAAACAGCTAAGCGATATCTGTAGCGATGCTACTATATTAGCTTCTAATACTTCCTCCATATCCATTACAGAGATAGCAGCCGTTACCGGGCATCCCGAAAAAGTAATAGGCATGCACTTTATGAACCCGGTGCCGTTAATGAAGCTGGTTGAAGTGATAAGGGGCAGTTTGACTTCTGACGAGGTTACCCATACTATAATGCAGCTATCAAAAAAATTGGAAAAAGTACCGGTTGAAGTAAATGATGCCCCCGGTTTTGTGGCTAACCGTATTTTAATGCCAATGATAAACGAGGCTATTTACACTTTATATGAAAAGGTATCGGGTGTGGAAGAGATTGATACCGTAATGAAGCTGGGTATGTCGCATCCGATGGGGCCATTGCAATTGGCCGATTTTATTGGCTTGGATGTATGCTTAGCCATACTTGAGGTACTTTACAACGGGTTTAATGATAAAAAATATACACCCTGCCCCTTACTGGTAAATATGGTAGCCGATGGAAATTTAGGCGTAAAATCTGGAAGCGGGTTTTATAAATACACAGCCGGGAGTAAGGAATTAGTTGTAGCTGATAGGTTTAGAGTTTAAACTTTCTAAACATTTGCTTGTCTTTAATGCATAAACCATACAGGCCATGAAAACATCAAATAAAACGCAGATATTATTTGCCCTAACAGCCACGTTGTTCCTGTCATCGTGCTATGGCAGGTATTACATTACAACCCGGCCTGCAGAGCCTTATTATGTAAGGCCCGCCTCGCCTTTTTATGGTGCCGTTTGGATACCCGGCGAATGGGTTTGGAACGGCGGTAAATATGCCTATGTAAATGGCCATTGGGAAAAACCCAGGCCCAAACGTGTATACGTAGCGGGCAAATGGGAACAAAGCCCGCGCGGCTATGTGTGGATAAGGGGATATTGGAAATAAGTTTGCAGTTAGGAGTTTGCAGTAAACAGTTAATTAATTCGCTTACTGCAAACTGCCCACTGTAAACTGTAACTACATCCTCTCTGGTACTTGTATGCCCAATAAACCCATTGCTTTACTAATAACCTTTGCAGATGCTGCCGAAAGTTGCAGCCTGAATTGTTTTGACTGCTCATCCTCTGCCTGCAGAATGGATTTTTCGTGGTAAAACTTATTATAAATTTTAGCCAGTTCGTAAACATAATTGGCAATAATTCCCGGATGGTAACCGTCTGCCGCCTGGCCAATGATATCAGGATATTGAATTAGCGTTACGATCAGATCGCGCTCAACATCGGCCAATATTGAAACATTGGCAACGCCGCTATCTTTATAATCAGCCCTGCTTAAAACCGATTTTATCCTTGCATGGGTATATTGAATAAATGGCCCGGTATGCCCCTGGAAATCTACCGACTCCTTAGGATCGAACAATAAACGCTTTTTAGGATCTACTTTTAAAAGGAAATATTTTAAGGCTCCCATACCTATTGTATGGTATAGCTCCTGCTTTTCAGCCTCACCAAAATCTTCCACCTTGCCCAACGCTTCGGTATGGTCTTTGGCTGTTTTTTCCATTTCAGCTATGAGGTCGTCCGCATCAACAACGGTTCCCTCGCGCGATTTCATTTTTCCCGATGGCAAGTCGACCATACCATATGATAAATGATATAACCCTTTCGCCCATGTTTTACCCAACTTTTGCAGGATAAGGAATAGCACCTTAAAATGGTAATCCTGTTCGTTCCCTACCACATACAACGATTCATCCATTTGGTAATCATCATATTTTAATTGGGCGGTACCCAGGTCCTGGGTCATATAAACGGATGTGCCGTCTGAACGCAAAACCAGCTTTTCATCAAGGCCGTCAGCCGTCAGGTCTATCCAGACAGAACCATCTTCCTTTTTAAAGAATACACCCTTTTGTAAACCCTCGTCAATAATATCCTTACCTAATAAATAGGTATTCGACTCGTAGTAATATTTATCAAAATCAACACCCAGCTTCTTATAAGTTTCGGCAAAACCGGCGTAAACCCAGTTGTTCATGGTTTTCCAGAGTTCTATTACTTCCTTATCACCAGCCTCCCATTTTAGCAACATATCCTGTGCCTGGTTTATAATAGGCGCATTCTTTTTAGCCTCTTCTTCTGTTTGCCCGGCATCTTTTAATTCGGCTATTTGCTTTTTATATTCAATATCAAAAATTACATAATATTTACCAACCAAATGGTCTCCCTTTACACCGGTTGATTGGGGCGTTTCGCCATTACCAAACAGTTGCCATGCCAGCATCGATTTACAAATGTGGATACCCCTGTCATTAACCAAATTACTTTTGATGACTTCGTATCCGGCTGCTTCCAAAATTTCGGCTACAGAGAAACCCAACAAATTATTACGCACATGCCCCAAATGCAATGGCTTATTGGTATTGGGCGATGAATATTCCACCATCACTTTTTTGCCATTGGGTTTAAAAACGGCAAAGTCTTCGGGCAGAATTTTACTATAAAATTCGCTTAGCCAATACTCATCGCTTAATGAAATATTTAAAAACCCTTTTATTACATTAAATGCGGCTACTTCTGATAAATTATTTTTCAGATACTCCCCTATCTCACTCCCTGTTTGTTCGGGCGATTTTTTTGAAAACTTAGTGAATGGAAAAGTAACGATAGTAACTTGCCCTTCAAATTCCTTACGAGTTTCCTGTAGGCTTATTGCATCAGCCATTAGCTCTGTATTATATAATTCCTTTACGGCTTTTAGGGTAGCGTCAATAATAAAATTCATACCGCAAAATTAACATTTTTGCCGGGATGGATGAAAAGCGCTGAGAACACAATGCAATAAATCTGAAATTGAACACCCGAAATTCGAAATGCTGATATTTCTGAATAGATTTGTGTCACTCTACATATCATTTATGATTCTTAGCGATAAAGCTTTTAAAATTGATGTTACGTCCGAAATTGGCAACCTGCGCGCCTTATTGATACACAGTCCTGATGATGGTTTGGGCCGGGTGGTGCCCTCAAAAGCACAGGACTGGCTGTTTGAGGATATTGTTCACCTGGAGAGTATGCGCAAAAACGAATACGATTATTACGTTAAGCTGCTGTTATACTTCCTCGATCCGGATAAAATAAAAGGTAAGCTTCAAAAAATTGATGCACATGAGAGTAACCGCGATTTTTTTAAACCTGATAACCTGGATTTTCATGCCTCCACCAAAGTAATTGAGATACAAACCTTGCTGGCCGATATTTTAGAAGTGCCTGATATCCGCATTAAACTGGTGGCATCGGTTTGCGCTATTGAAAGCTGTAATTATCGTCTGCAACAAAAACTAACAGATACCGAACCTGTTAAGCTGGCTAAAATATTCATTTCGGGTTCATTGAACGATGACGAGATGATATTTGCACCTATTCCTAATCTTATTTTTTCCAGGGATATAGGTATCGCTATCAATAACTTCATGCTGCTAAACAAGCCTGCTAAAAAAGCACGGGCACGTGAAACCTTGCTGCTGCGCTATATATTCTTTAATCATCCCCTGTTTGCTGCCTATAAGGATAACATATTAGAGATACCAGAAACCATCCAGCATTTTTTGCGCCCCGGCGAGGATAATGATGAGAAAACAACCCTTGAGGGTGGCGATGTAATGATGGTAAGTCCCGATCATTTGATAATTGGGTGCAGTGAACGCACTTCTATTAGCGGTGCCAATGAGGCTATAAAGCTGCTGTTTGAAAACAAGGTGGTTAAAAAGATAACCATTGTAAAAATCCCAAATAAGCGCGATTATATGCATATCGATACCGTTTTCACACAGGTAAAGCGCAATGTATGGGTACTGCTCCGTTCACTTTCTGTTACCGAAAGCCCGGTTGAAGAACGGGAGCCAATGGCCTGGTTTGCCGATAAGAAATCGAAAAATCGGACAGATATCGTCCAGTTCAGGCCGGGTAAAAAGCCAAAGAACTTTGATTGTATTGAGGACCTGCTAACAGACATTAGCGAAAAGGACCTGCAAAGCACCGAGAAAACAAAGTTTATCTATTCGGGCAATAACACCTTCCCTTATGATGCCCGTGAGCAATGGACAGACTCGTGCAACCTGCTGGCAATTAAGGAAGGTATTGTTTTAGGTTATGACCGTAACGATAAAACCATAGAGGCCTTTAAAAAGAATGGTTTTAAAGTAATAAAGGTAAAGGACCTGCTTAAAAAATTGGAAGACGGCGAGTTAGATACCACAACCATGAAGGATACGCTTATTCTAATGCCATCGGCAGAGCTTTCAAGGGCACGCGGTGGTTTTCATTGTATGAGTATGCCGCTTTACAGGGATGCTATTTTATAGTCATTGTTTCATTGGGTCATTATGTCATTGGATGGCAAATAATAATGACCTAATGACTAAATGACCTAATGATTAACAAAATGACTAACCAACAATCAACAGCTAATATATTAATGATACGCCCGGTGAGTTTTGGCTTTAATGAGCAAACCGCCGGCAGCAATGCGTTTCAAAACCGTGATGATAATAACCGGGAAGTACAGGAAAAGGCGTTAAAAGAATTTGATGGCTTTGTTAGTGTTTTAAGGGATAACAGTGTAAACGTAACCGTTATTGACGATAGCAAAGAACCGCATACACCCGATTCTATTTTCCCTAATAACTGGGTTTCATTTCATGAAGATGGGAATATCTTTTTATACCCCATGCAGGCCGAGAACCGCCGGCTGGAACGCCGGGAAGATATTATTAGTGACCTTGAGGATAATTTCAAGGTACACCGGATCGAGGATCTAAGCATGTTTGAGTTGGAGCATAAATTTTTAGAAGGTACGGGCAGCATGGTTTTGGACAGGGAGCATAAAATTGCTTATGCCTCTCTCTCTCCCCGCACAAATAAGGAGGTATTGGACGAGTTTTGTAAGCAGGAAGGTTATAAGCCTATAACTTTTAGTGCATTTGATGAGCATAATATGGCTATCTATCATACCAATGTACTAATGGGCATAGGCAGTAAATTTGCCGTGGTTTGTTTAGATAGCATTACTAATGCTACTGAACGAGAAATTGTTATGTCCTCGTTTAAAGCTACTCACAAAGAAATAATTGTTATATCCTTTGGGCAAATGAATCACTTTGCGGGTAATTTACTGGAGGTTAAAAGTAAAAGCGGAGAAACATTGATCGTGATGTCGCAAACCGCTTATGAAGCATTTAACGAGCAACAAAAAGCAACACTTTCCAAATATGGCAAACTGGTTTCCGCGGATATAAGTACTATTGAGCGTGTTGGAGGTGGCAGTGCAAGGTGTATGATAGCGGAGGTGCATTTGCCAAAACTCTAATATAGGGTTTGAATGGATTATATTAAATAGCACCCATTCAAGACATTTACATATATTTGATAAGGATAGCAGAGAAAGGTAATTAATTGACCATAATTACCCATTCGATGCAGTTTAAAACTTACATTCGAGTCGTGAATGCAATAACAGGTTTATTGTATGTGATATATTTAATATTACGCCTATTTATAAAGTAGGTTCACGCCCTTAATATGCTTATTTTATAAGTGAAGGGGCGTATAGGAGCGTCTTATACTACTTAGTAACTGCTATTCTTTTAACCTTAACCAGTGAAAAAAATAATTTTGATATTGTCATTCATTTGCTGCTTTCATTTAGTGAACGCTCAAAGAGTTACTTATGCAGACTTGAAATTTACGCTTTATCATTCTATTAGTTCAACTGAAGACTATTTATTACAAAAAGGGTTTAGTTATGGTGGCATTGATACTTTAGGTGATTTTCACAATACTTATAAATTTAATTTTACTAAAAATACATCTCAAGACTATATATGTATTGGTAAAAAATCCATCACAAATGTTTTTTATGAATCAAGTTTCTTTTCGTACAAGCAAGAAGATTATAAGCTATTTAAACTTAATATACAAAAAGCGGGATTTAAAATAACAAGTACTAAAACCTTTGAAGGTAGTTTGATATACTATTATAAAAAGGGCAATTTAAATTTAGAAATTTGGCTTTTTAGAAAACCAGATGCTGATAATACTATGTACAAAATATATTTAAGTGATACTGATTTAGAGCACGATGCAAAGAAAACATTAAATTAAAGAGACGACTAAGGGTACTCAACATCTCAATGATTATTGATTGTGACTAACAATAATTACATTTCAACTATAAAATTTCTGCTAACATTTAGCGTTTAATTCCGTTAAAAAATCACATTTTTGCCAAAATTTTAATAAATGCAGAGTTACCAGGAATTTCTTGATCTTAGTGTTGGCTTTCCACAGGAGGGCTTCGAGATCATTGAGGATGAATTATATTTCCATGATCTGAATTTAATGGAAATGATTGAAACGTATGGCACCCCCCTGCGTTTTACTTACCTGCCCATGATAACCAAGAAAATTCAACAGGCAAAACTGCTGTTCCAACAGGCTATTGTTAAAAATAATTATCGCGGCAGCTATAAATATTGCTATTGCACCAAAAGCTCGCACTTTAAACATATTGTTGAAGAAGCGTTGAAAAACGAGATACACCTGGAAACATCCTCTGCTTTTGATATGCCGATGATTGATGCGCTGGAGAAAAAAGGCGCATTAAGCAAGGATATTACCGTAATATGCAACGGGTTTAAAACCTTTCAGTACAAAACCTATATTATTGATATGCTGCATGATGGGTTTAAAAACATCATCCCGGTATTAGATAATAAAGAAGAGTTTAACCTCTATGACGATGAGGTTGAAATGAGTACCCCTTGTAATTTGGGTATCCGTATAGCCGCAGAAGAGCAACCGGACTCGCAATTCTATACCTCCCGTTTAGGTGTGCGGATGGAAGATATTATCGACTTTTATCATAATAAGATTGAAGGCAATCCAAACTTCCAGGTGAAGTTGCTGCATTTCTTTATCAACTCGGGCATATCTGATACGCCGTACTACTGGAACGAGCTGGAAAAATATGTTACATTGTATTGCAAGTTCAAAAAGATAAATCCTGCATTAGATACTTTGGATATCGGCGGCGGTATGCCGTTTAAGGATTCACTGGTTTTTGATTTTGATTATGAATACATGATCAACGAGATTGTGAGCCGGATAAAAGAAATTTGTGCAGATAACGATACAGAAGAACCGGATATTATTACCGAGTTTGGCAAATACACCGTAGCCGAAGCATCGGGTATTTTATATAAGGTATTAGGCCGTAAACAACAAAATGACCGTGAAAAATGGTTAATGCTGGACGGTTCATTTATAACCAACCTGCCTGATGTTTGGGCGTTGAACCAAAAATACATCCTGTTACCAATAAACAATTGGGATTCTGAATACGAGCGGGTTAACCTTGGCGGCATTACCTGCGACGGGCAGGATTATTATAACCAGGAAGCGCACATGAACAGCGTGTTTATGCCAAAAACCCGAAAGGTGCAATACCTGGGCTTTTTTAATACAGGGGCCTACCAGGAAGTATTAAGCGGTTATGGCGGTATCCATCATTGCCTGTTGCCATCGCCAAAGCATGTGATCATTCGTCGCAACCGGGATGAAACCTTCAATTTTGAAGTTTTTGGTGAAGAGCAGAATAGTAAACAGGTGTTGAAGATTCTGGGGTATACAACCTAACCAGCATGTCATTTCGAGCGATAGCGAGAAATCTATACACAAGCAAAGTTCGCTATGTATTTGTATAGATTTCTCCCGTTGGTCGAAATGACAATGGCTTTTATTTCGCACCAAACATCCCGTATTTCAAAATACAATAAATGGCCCTCACGCCATCCTTCCAGCCTATTTTCTTGCACTCTTCATCGGTACGGCCATAAATAAGATATACCTGGTGGATATATTTCTTAACATAAATTTGGGAAATAGCACAAAACTTTGTTTGTAACAAACTTCGGCATACAATAATTATATTAGCTGAAAGATTTACAAACGCCATGCTTGAACAATACGACCTTAGCAATTTACTGGTTTTGGATATAGAAACCGTACCGCAATACAGCAATTACGACCAGCTACCCGATCAGTTTAAAAAACTATGGGACCTCAAAACAGTAAACCAGCGCAAGGAAGAAACTGCCGAAGAATTTTATGGCCGTGCAGGTATATGGGCCGAGTTTGGTAAGATCATTTGCATATCTGTAGGCATATTTACCGGCGGAAAGAAAACAGGTTTACGCATAAAATCATTTGCCGGACATGACGAAAGAGAGTTATTGGAGGATTTTTCGACAATGCTTTCAAGCCAACCGGCCAGTTTGATCTTATGTGCCCATAATGGTAAGGAATTTGATTTTCCTTATATCTGTCGTAGGATGCTCATTAATGGATTAAAGTTTCCGGCGCAACTGCAAATGGCGGGTAAAAAGCCCTGGGAAATAAACCATCTTGATACTATGGAACTATGGAAATTTGGCGATTATAAAAACTATACCTCGTTAAACCTGCTCACCAGCATATTCAATATCCCAACACCAAAAGATGATATTGACGGTAGCATGGTTGGCCATGTTTACTGGAACGATAACCAGTTGGAACGCATATGCACCTATTGCCAAAAGGATGTGGTAGCTACGGCGCAATTGTTGCGGCGGTATCGTGGGGAAGAGTTGATTGAAGATGATTGCATTACTATAGTGGCATAAAAGACTTACGAAGTTTTAAAAACTTCATAAGTCTGCCGGTGTTTCCTTAAAATATTGGGTACTTTCGCATAAATACATCACCATGTCTAAAAACAAAAAAAGTTCGACAATTGACCAGGTACTCACCCAAATGGTACTTGATATATTTGAACAGAACGGGAATACACCCTTAAACTATAAACAGGTATGTGCAAAATTAAACGTGCGCGACCCTGATGCAAAATATACTATACTCGATATTTTAAAGGAGGAAGCCTTTAAACAAACACTAAAAGAAGTTTCTCCAGGCAAGTTTCAATTGCTGGAATTAAAGACCTTTATCGAAGGTAAGGTTGACCTAACCAATGATGGATCGGCTTTTATTGTTACCGATGATGAAGCCGAAAGCGACATTTTTGTCGCCCCGCGTAAACTGCGCAATGCTTTAAATGGCGACCGTGTTAAAGTTTACGTTTACGCTATAAGTAAGGGGAAACGTAAAGAAGGTGAAGTAATTGAAATATTGGAGCGTGCTAAAATGGAGTTTACGGGCATTGTAAAACTATCCGATCGCTTTGCATTTTTCATTCCCGACGACCGTAAAATGATGCATGATATTTTTATCCCGATGGCCGCGTTAAACGGCGCCAAGAACGGGATAAAAGCCATAGCAGAAATTACCGACTGGCCCACAGGCGCCAAGAACCCAATAGGACGCATCAAACAGGTTTTGGGCGTTCAGGGCGAGAATGATACCGAAATGAACGCCATACTTGCAGAGTATGGTTTCCCGCTATCCTTTCCGACTGAGGTTGAGCACGATGCGGAAGAAATATCAGCTATAATTACCCAACAGGAAATAGCCAAAAGACGCGATTTTAGAAATATAACCACTTTTACCATCGACCCATTTGATGCCAAGGATTTTGATGATGCCTTATCGTTTAAAATATTAGATAATGGTAATTATGAAGTTGGTGTCCATATAGCCGATGTATCACATTATATTATTCCTGATTCTCCTTTAGATAAGGAAGCATTTGAGCGCGGCACGTCAGTTTATTTGGTTGACAGGGTTATACCCATGCTGCCAGAAAGATTATCAAACGGGTTATGCTCCTTGCGCCCAAAGGAAGACAAGTTGTGTTTTTCGGCTGTTTTTGAGTTGGACGAGAACGCCTATATTCAAAATGAGTGGTACGGTAAAACCATTATCCATTCCGACAGGCGCTTTACTTATGAAGAAGTGCAGGAAGTAATTGAAAACCAAACCGGCGAATATGATAAGGAAATATTAAAGCTGAACGCATTAGCCTATAAATTGCGTGAACGCAAATTTAAAAACGGCGCCATCAGCTTTGAAACTACCGAGGTTAAATTTAAGCTGGATGAAAAAGGCAAACCAACCGGCGTATATGTTAAAGAACGCAAAGATGCCCATAAATTGATCGAGGATTTTATGTTATTAGCCAACCGTAAGGTAGCCGAGTTTGTAAGTAACAAAGGCAAGGGCAAGCATAAATATACATTTGTTTATCGCGCGCATGACTCGCCCAAACCTGAGGCATTGGCTAATTTTGCCCAGTTCGCGGCAAGGTTTGGGTATAAGATCAATACCAAATCGGACAAGGAAACTGCCAAATCGCTTAACTACCTGATGGAAGATGTGGAGGGCAAAAAAGAGCAAAATGTGTTAACGCATTTGGCTATACGGTCTATGGCTAAGGCTATTTATACTACCAAAAGCAGCAGCCATTATGGACTGGCATTTGATCATTATACCCACTTCACCTCTCCTATCCGCCGTTACCCGGATGTGATGGTGCACCGATTGCTGTTTCACTATTTAAATGGAGGCCAGTCGGTTAGCGCAGAGCATTACGAAAAGCTTTGCCAATACAGCTCACAAATGGAGAAAAAGGCGGCTGATGCTGAACGTTCGTCCATTAAATATAAGCAGGCCGAATACTTAAAAGACCAGGTTGGTACGGTTTACAGTGGGGTTATATCGGGCGTTACCGAATGGGGTATGTATGTAGAGATCATTGAAAATAAGTGTGAGGGCATGATACGCCTGCGCGATATTTCGGATGATTTTTATACTTTAGACGAGAAAAATTATGCCATCATCGGGCAACGAAAGAAGAAGGTTTACCAGTTGGGCGATGAGGTACAGATCAGGGTTAAAAACGTTGACCTGACCAAGAAGCAGATCGATTTTTCTTTAGTGCAATAAATGAAGAAACTTACAGAATTACAGGAGATCATAAGCGCAGCCGTTGCCAAATTGGCTTTCCCTATGCACCCTGCCGAATTATACGAACCCATAAGCTATATTTTATCTATCGGCGGTAAACGCATGCGCCCGGCCCTGTTATTAATGGCCTGCGACCTGTTTGGCGGTAATGTAGATGATGCGCTATCAGCAGCACTCGCTATCGAGGTATTTCACAATTTCACCCTGGTGCATGATGATATTATGGACAATGCACCCCTGCGCCGTGGCCGCACTACCGTGCATGAGCGCTGGAACAAGAATGTAGCCATACTATCGGGCGATATGATGCTGATAGAAGGTTACAAGCTAATGATGGGTGTTGAGAACCGTTTGCTACGTCCCGTCATGGATATTTTTAATAGTACGGCGGTAGGCGTATGCGAGGGACAGCAATTCGACATGGAGTTTGAAACGCGCGCAGATGTTACCATTGAAGAATATATTAAAATGATCCGCCTTAAAACGGCTGTAGTGTTAGGCGGCGCTTTAAAAATTGGCGCCTTAATAGGTGGGGCCGAAACGAAAGATGCGGACTTGCTATGTGATTTTGGCGAGAATTTAGGTATAGCCTTCCAGTTACAGGATGATATACTGGATGTTTACGGCGACCCTGAAAAATTTGGCAAACAGGTTGGCGGCGATATTATATCCAACAAAAAAACTTACCTGCTCATAAAAGCGCTCGAACTGGCAAAAGACCACCGTGCCGTTGAACTAAACTCTTTGCTTACTGATGACCAATTTGATAATGTGGAAAAGGTAAAATCAGTAACCGATATTTATAATAGCCTCGATATACGCCAACATGCCAAAACAGAAATGCAGGGATATGCCGATAAGGCTTTTAAGGCATTAGAAGCTATTAACCTGCCCGGTAGCCATAAGCAATACTTACGCAATTTTGCGGATGGGCTATTGATAAGAGAAAATTAGTAACTTTATATTGCCCAATTAAGCAATAGCATGAAAACTATATTATCAATTTTTATTGCTACCCTATTTTCGATCACGTTGCATGCACAGCAAGTAAATGTGATTAACAACTATACCGACGAAGACAAGATCTACACCACCCCCGTGCAGGTAATGCCTAAATATAAAGCAGGTGAAGAAAGCCTATATTTTAGGTTAGAGCATATCCGCTACATTTTTGAGGACCGCATGAAGGAGATACAGGGAAAGGTGCTGGTGGTATTTGTTGTGGAAAAAGACGGAACCGTAAGCAATGTTAAAATGATACACGGCCTTACCGAAGAACAGGATAAAGAAGTGGTGAGAGTAGTGAGTAACCTGCGCCGGTGGAAGCCCGGTATGCAGGATGGAAAACCAGTTAGGGTGCAACTTTCTATCCCTATAGAATTTAAAATGATAAAAGCCTAATCACAAAAATCAAATATGCGTAAGATCCTTATCCTGGTTGCAATTATGTCCGCCGGGCAATTGTATGCCCAGAAGCAAAAGACGTTGACCAGTGGCGGTAAATTGAAGCCGGAGCAAGCCATAATGGACATCAGGCATTATACCATTGCCCTTAATATAGATTTTACCCAAAAATCAATTGACGGTTATACAACGGTGGATATGGTGATGTCGCAACCTACCCACGTAATTTTATTGGACCTGCTGGATTCATTTAAGGTAAGTAAAATATTGGTAAACAATAAGCCCCAGGCGTTTGACTATAAAGATAATATGCTTACCATCAATATGGATAAGGAATTACCGGCAGGTAAGGCAAGCGTACAGGTATTTTACGGCGGCAAGCCGCATGTGGCGCGCAGGCCGCCATGGGATGACGGATTTATATGGAAAACAGATTCGTTAGGC
>Ga0193702_1000209_pt1 | contig 23985 bp, 22 predicted proteins | sample U3a1metaG_FD_143060 | JGI IMG/M metagenome (GOLD analysis project Ga0193702, IMG submission 143060) | Soil microbial communities from a riparian zone of the East river system, Colorado, United States - U3a1 | ecosystem: Environmental > Terrestrial > Soil > Riparian zone | place: USA: East River... | reverse complement strand
CCAGCGAACGCACCGACGCGAGCGTGTTGAACAGGAAGTGCGGCTCCACCTGCGCCTGCAGCACGGACAGGTGCAATTCGGCCTCGTCCTTCTGCCTGCGCAGCGCATCGAGTTCGCGCGCGGTGGCGTACGCGTCGAGCCGGCTCTTTTCGCCCAGGTAGGAAAATATGGAGAAGCCGCCGGCTGCGACCACCAGCACCACGGTCGAACCGTTCAGGCCCACGCGCAGCAGGTTAAAAAGCAGCACAGACACATAGGCCGGTTGCATCGTATGGCTGGTATTGATTGCCATGAGCGCGTCATGGTACGCGGCGACCCATGCGATGGCCCGCGCGGTGATGACCAGTCCGGTCAGGATGGCGGCCACCACCAGCACGCGTTCCACCCGCACGGGCAGGCGCGCGTGCCGCACCAGCGCTGCCAGCGCGGGTCCCGCGCTCGCCGCAAGCAGGGCGCCTGCGGAGGCCCGCAGGGCCAGGCCGGGCCAGTCTTCCCATGCGTTCATGCCGGACGCATGCCAGGCTCCAAAACCCATGCCGTAGGCGATGGCCAGTGGCCAGAATACCTTCGCGCGCCGCACGCACCAGGACCAGCTAAACGTCGGAAAGGATTGGTAGCGGCTCCAGCGCGGCATTGGCGCGTCGCGCGGGATCGGATGGGTAAGGTCGTTTGCGTTCATACAGACATGGTAACAAGTTCCACGCAATCTGGAACTTCCTCCGTCGGTCCAATTCCGACCTTCGTCGGGCGCCAGTGCAGTTTTGTCGCATGGCCTCCTTTTGCGGCCGATTCCATTCTATCTTTGCCACATTCAAGCACGCTCACAAGCACATTTTCGAAGCACTTTTACCGATGGAGTCACTGATGAAGAAATGCCTTACGCTCGTCCTTGCTCTGCTGGTGCACACCAGCGTCCATGCCGCCAATGCTGCCACTGCTGCTGCCACCGCTGCTGCCAATACCGCGCCGCAGCCTGGCATGGTCGTCAATGCGCACTGGCTGGCCGAGCACCTGTCCGATCCGGGCATGGTGCTGCTGCATGTTGGCAGCAAGGACGAATACCGCTCCCGCCACCTACCGGGCGCGCGCCTGGTAACGCTGGCCGACATCAGCGTCGAGCGTGACGAATTGACGCTGGAGCTGCCAAGCGAGGCGCAGCTGAAGCGGCGCCTCGGCGCGCTTGGGATTGACAAGGCGTCGACGGTAGTCGTCTACTACGGCAAGGACCAGATCGCCTCGGCCACCCGTGTCGTCTTCACGCTGTATGCGGCCGGTCTTGGCGATCATGTCGTGTTACTCGATGGCGGCATGGGCGAATGGAGCCGACTGGGCCAGCCGACCACGGCGCAGGTGCCGCGCGAGGCGAGCGGCGCAGGGCCGGACGTGCATTTTCTCCCCGTCATCGTCGATGCGGCCTTCGTACGCGCGCACGCACATACGCCTGGCTACACGCTCATCGACGCGCGCGCCCCGGTCTATTACGACGGCGTGGAAGCGAGCGGTGACATGCGCAAGATGCGCAACGGGCATATCCCCGGTGCCAGGAACATCCCCTACACCAGCGTCGTCAACACTGATCTGACGCTCAAGCCGCGCGCGCAGCTCGAAGCGCTGTTTCGCGCTGCTGGTGTCGGGCCCGCTGCGCATTTGATCGTCTACTGCCACATCGGGCAACAGGCCACGGCTATTCTTTTTGCGGCGCGCGAACTGGGCATCGACGCGGTCCTGTACGACGGCTCGTTCGAAGACTGGACCTGGCACGACGGCCAGGTCGAGGCCCGTGCGGAGCATTGAGATCATGAGCAGACCATATGCCAATCCTTATATCGCGGGCGTCGCGCTCGGCCTAGTGCTGCTGGGCTGCTTCGTCATGACCGGACAGGGGCTCGGTGCCTCCGGCGCCTTCGGCAACGCCAGCAGCGGCGTCGTCAACGCACTGGCGCCGGGCGTGGCCGCAGCCAACAGCTACTTCCGCGATTATCTGCAGGCCGGTTCGGTGTGGACGGCGTGGATCGTGGCCGAGGTGCTGGGCGTGATCGTCGGCGGCGCCGTCTCGGCTGGCCTGCACGGTCGCTTCAAGTTCGAGATCGTGCGTGGCCCGCATGCCGGCACGGCGCAGCGTCTGCTGGCGGCAGGCGCCGGCGGCATCCTGATGGGCTGCGGCGCCGTGCTGGCACGCGGTTGCACCAGCGGCCAGGCCCTCAGCGGCGGCGCGCTGCTAAGCGTGGGCAGTTGGGCTTTCATGCTCGCCGTATTCGTCGCCGCTTACGCCGCAATGCCATTTTTCAGGAGACTCTGGTCATGAACTTCAGCACTTCGCTCCCCCTTGCGCTACTTATCGGTACGGCCTTCGGCGCCAGCCTGGAAGCGGCTGGCCTGGGCAATGCACGCAAACTTGCCGGCCAGTTCCTGCTGCGTGACTTCACCGTCTTCAAGGTCATGTTCAGCGCCATCCTGACCGCCATGTTGGGCACCTACTGGCTAGGGAGGCTTGGCGTCATCGCGCTCGGCGCAGTGTATGTGCCGGACACCTTCGTGTTGCCGCAGCTTGGAGGTGGCCTGGTGTTTGGTATCGGCTTCGCCTTGAGCGGGCTGTGTCCCGGCACCTCCTGCGTGGCGGCGGCCAGCGGACGTGGCGACGGGCTCGCTACCGTCGCCGGCCTGTTTGTCGGCGTGCTGCTGACCGGGCTGGCGCTGCCGCTGTTGGAGCCGTTCTACCGCAGCACGGCACTTGGCACCTTGACGCTGCCGCGCCTGCTCGGCCTGCCCTATGGCATGGTGGTCGCCGCCATTGTGCTGGTGGCGCTGGCGAGCTTCCTGCTGCTCGAACGTTGGGAGGCACGCGCATGAATATCCAGCGCCGCCTTGGTATCAGTGCCCTCATTGCCGGCCTTGCCGCAGCGCTGGCGGGCAGTCCCTATCGGCCATTGCGCGGCCATCTCGATGTGGAGCAGACCGCCCGCCTGATCATGGATGGCGACGACCATGTCAGCGCCCTGCAACTGGCGGCATGGATCAAGGAACGCAAGCCTGGCCTGCGCGTCATCGATGTGCGCCTCCCCGAACAATTTGGCCAGTACGCGATCCCGACAGCGGAAAACCTGCCGCTCGACGTGCTGCTGCGTACCGGATTTTCAGCGCAAGACATCATCGTCCTGTATTCGGAGGGCGGTGCGCATGCCGCCCAGGCATGGGCCTTGCTGCGTGCCATGGGCGTGAGCAACGCGTGGTTCATCGCTGGCGGCCTGGCCGACTGGCACGAGCAGGTACACGCGCCGGTACTGGCGCGCGATGCGACGGCGCAGCAGGTGCAGGCGTTTGAAGCGCAGGCGCAGTTAAGCCGCTATTTCGGCGGCGTGCCGTCCATCGGCGATGTGGCGAGCGGCACCAGCGGCGTCGCTATCGGCGCCGTCAAACCGCACAGGCGCGGATGTTAAGCCCGGCCGCCTTTGATTTCGATGCCCTGCGTGCGCGCGAGTTTGCGCGCCTCGATGCGCAGGATATCGCTTACCTCGACTCCGCCGGGGCTGCGCTGTATGGCCAGTCGCAGCTTACTGCATATGCCGAGCGCTTGGCGTGCAGGGTCTATGGCAATCCGCATTCGGCGCATGCGCCTTCGCGCGCCAGCATGGCCGATATCGCCGATGCCAAGGCGGCCACGCTGGCCTTCTTCGATGCCGATCCTGCGCTGTATGAGGTCTGCCTGACCGCCAACACGAGCGCCGCGCTCAAGCTGGTGGCGGAAAGCTATCCCTATTCGTGCGAACGGGCGCTGGTGCTCAGCGCGGACAACCATAATTCGGTCAATGGCATGCGCGAATTTGCGCGCGCAAAGGGTGCAAGCGTGTTGACGCTGCCTTTGGATGCCGAGCTGCGCCTCGACGACGCCGGCGCGCGCATGGGGGCCATCGCAAACGCGCATGGCGCGGGCCTGCTGGCCATTCCCGCGCAATCGAACTTCTCCGGCGTCAAGCATGATCTCGGCCTGATTACGTCGGCCCAGGGGCTCGGCTACGACGTGCTGCTCGATGCCGCCGCAGTGGGTCCAGGCGGCGGCATCAGCCTGCGTGAGCATGCCGTAGAATTTCTCGTGCTGGCGTACTACAAGCTGTTTGGTCTACCATCGGGGATGGGTGCGCTGATCGTCAAGCGCACGGTGCTGGAGCGCTTGAAACGCCCGTGGTTTGCCGGCGGCACCGTCGACTTCGTGTCGGTCGAACACGAGCGCCATCGCCAGCGCGACGGCCATGAAGGTTTCGAGGATGGCACGCCGAATTTTCTCGATGCCGGCGCCGTAGTGGCCGGCTTTGACTTCCTATCCGCCTTACCGCGCCAGCAACTGCAGCAGCGCATGGCTGCCTTGGGTTCACATTTCCTCGAACAGGCGGCGGCCCTGCGCCATCCCAACGGCGCGCCGATGGTGACGCTCTATGGTCCGAATGATGGACGTGGGCGGGGCGCCATCTTCGCCTTCAACCTGCTCGCGCCCGATGGCGCGACGGTGCCCTTTACCCTGGTGGAAACGCGGGCGGTGGCCGCCGGCGTGGCGATCCGTGGCGGCTGCTTCTGCAATCCAGGGGCGGCCGAACGGGCTTTCGGTTTTTCCGACCGTGCGGTGGCATCCTGCCTGGACCGGCTCGGCGCGCAGTTCAGTATCCCTGCATTCCAGGCTTGCCTGGGTGCCGGCGCGCCGATCGGGGCCTTGCGCCTGTCGATGGGTCTGCCGACCAATTTTGCCGACATCGATCGCGCCGTGGCGCTCATCGGCAGCTTCTTCACGTCGGCCCGAGCGACGCCCTAAGCAGGCCGCGGTCACGCGCACCCCGCCTCGATGCATGCGCAGTGAGGTTCCCTCGGAACCTCAACTATTTTCCGATACAGAAGCGGCTGAAAATCACGCCCAGCAAATCGTCCGGCGTGAATTCGCCGGTGATGCTCGACAGCTGGGCCTGGGCCAGCCGCAGCTCTTCGGCGAACAGGTCGAGCGACTGGTCGTCCTGCGCCGCGTGGCTGGCTGCCAGGTCGAGGTGGCGGCGCGCCGAGCGCAGCGCGATCAAATGGCGTTCGCGCGCGAGATAGAGCGATTCGCCGGTCTGCTGCCAGCCGGCGATGCGCAGCAGTTCGCCGCGCAACAGGTCGATGCCGCGGTGCTCGTGCGCCGACAGGTACACGTGGGTGGCGTCGTCCATCGGATCGACCGCCGGCTTGTGGCCAGACAGGTCGATCTTGTTCCATATCCGCAGCACCGGCACGCCGGGCGGAAAGGCTGCCGCGATGCGCTCGTCGGCGCGGGTCGGGCCCTGGTCGGCGTCGAGCAGGTGCAGGATCACGTCGGCCTTGCCGACCTCGCTCCAGGTGCGTTCGATGCCGATGCGCTCGACCACGTCCACCGCGTCATCGATGGTGCGGATGCCGGCGGTGTCGATGATATTGAGCGGGATGCCTTCGATCTGGATGGTCTCGCTGACCTTGTCGCGCGTGGTGCCGGCGATCGGCGTGACGATCGCGACGTCGGCCCCGGCCAGCGCGTTCAGCAGCGAGGACTTGCCGACGTTCGGCTGGCCAACCAGCACCACGTTCAAGCCCTCGCGCAGCAGCGCGCCTTGCGCGGCCTGCTGGAACACGCGCTCGAGCGAGGCGGCGATGGTGGCCAGCTGGCCGCGCGCATCCGATTTTTCGAGGAAGTCGATTTCCTCTTCCGGGAAGTCGAGCGTGGCTTCGACCAGCATGCGCAGGCCGATGGTCTGCTCGACCAGGGTGTGGATGGTCTGTGAAAACACGCCCGACAGCGATTGCGAGGCCGACTTGGCGGCGGCCTCGGTGGAGGCGTCGATCAGGTCGGCCACCGCTTCGGCCTGGGCCAGGTCGAGCTTGTCGTTGAGGTAGGCGCGGCGCGTGAATTCGCCCGGCTCGGCCAGCCGCAGGCCGGACTCGGCGCCGGCTTCGAGCACGCGCGTGAGCAGCATCTGCAGCACCACCGGGCCGCCGTGCCCTTGCAGCTCGAGCACGTCTTCGCCGGTGTAGCTGTGCGGTCCCTTGAACCACAAGGCGATGCCCTGGTCGATCAGGGCGCCGTCGGCCTGGCGGAACGGCAGGTAGGTGGCGTGGCGCGCGGCCAGCGTCACGCCGGGGAACAGGGCCGCCAGCAAGGGCGCGAGCGACTTGCCGGAGGCGCGCACCACGCCGATGCCGCCGCGTCCCGGTGCGGTGGCGATGGCGGCGATGGGGGAAGTGTCGAGTTTCATCATGGTCAGATCATACGTCGTTCCCGCGGAAGCGGGAATTCATGCTGAGCATGCGTTCCCCCCATGCTGAGCACGCGCGCTATGGGTTCCCGCCTGCGCGGGAACGACAGAAAAAAAGCCCGTGCTGCTGGCACGGGCCTCGGTTCGGGGCCGGAGCAGGCTTACTTGGCGCCGCCCGTGAATTTCTTGGTGATCACCCACTGCTGGCCGATCGACAGGATGTTGTTCACCACCCAGTACAGCACCAGGCCGGACGGGAAGAAGAAGAACATCACCGAGAACGCCAGCGGCATGAACAGCATCATCTTGGCCTGCATCGGATCGGCCGGGGCCGGGTTCAGCTTGGTCGTGATGAACATCGAGATCGCGTACAGCACCGGCAGGATGTAGAGCGGATCGGGCTGGGTCAGGTCGGTGATCCAGCCCACCCATGGCGCGCCGCGCATCTCGGCCGAGGCCTGCAGCACCCAGTACAGCGCGATGAACACCGGCATCTGCACCAGGATCGGCAGGCAGCCGCCCAGCGGGTTGATCTTCTCGGCCTTGTACAGCTCCATGGTGGCCTGGTTCATCTTGGCCGGGTCGCTCTTGTAGCGCTCGCGGATCGCCTGCATCTTCGGCGTCACCAGCTTGACCTTGGCCATGCTCTTGTAGCCGGCCGCCGACAGCGGGAAGAAGGCCAGCTTGATCAGGATGGTGAAGGCGATGATGGTCCAGCCCCAGTTGCCGATCAGGTTGTGCAGCTGGTCCATGACCCACCAGATCGGCTTGGCGACGATGGTCAGCTTGCCATAGTCCTTGACCAGTTCGAGGCCGGGCGCGATCTTCTCGAGCTTGTTCGCTTCCTGCGGACCCGAGTACAAACGGCTGTCGCTCGAGACCGTGGCGCCCGGCGCCACCGTGCCCAGCGGCTGCACGGTGCCGATCGCGTACAGATTGGTGTCGACCTTCTTGGTGTAGATGTCGCGCGGGGTCTTGTCGGCCGGGATGAAGGCCGACACGAAGTAGTGCTGCGAGATCGCGACCCAGCCGTCGTCGGCCTTGACGGCGTGCTTGACCGTGCCCTTTTCGATGTGCTCGAAGTCCAGCTTCTCGTACTTGTCGGTCGAGGTGTACAGGGTCGGGCCGGTGTAGCTGCTGTTGAAATAGGAATCGCCGGCCGGCTTGTTACCGTCGTGCAGCAGCTGCAGGTAAAGCGACGGCGTGACCGGCGCGTCGCTGGCGTTGGTGACGTCGTGGCGCACGTCGATCACGTAGTCGCCGCGCTTGAAGGTGAAGGTCTTGGTCAGCTTGACGCCAGCCTGCTCGGCCTCGAGCACCAGCTGCACGGTATTGCCGCCGTCGATGGAACGCGCGCCGGGCTTGGCCGTGAACACCGTGTTGTGGTTCGGCAGGAGGCCGGCCGGGGTGCTGCCGATCAGGCCGGTCTGCGCCAGGTAGGTGCCGGCCGGGCCGGCGTCGAACAGGACCTGGTCCTTCTTCGGATCGACCTTGTCCTTGTACTTGAACAGCTCGAGGCGCTTGATGACGCCGCCGGCGGTGTCGATGTCGGCCTTCACCAGGTCGGTGGTGATGGTGATGAGTTCGCTCTTGGCGGCCGCGGCCGCGGGCGCGGCGCCGGGCAGCGCGGGCGCGCCGGGCGTGGCGCTGCCGGCGGCGGCAGGCAGGCTGTTGGCGGCCGACGGCGCGGCGGGCGCGGTCGCGACCTTGGCCGGCGGCGCGGACGAGAACATCGACTGCCTGCCGTTCGCGACCATCCAGTCGTTCCACAGAACGACCACCGATACAGCGAACACGATCCACAGGATGGTACGTTTATTGATTTCCATTGGGGTATTGGTCAGGAGTTAAATTCAGGAGTGGCAGCGGGCGGTACGGGATCGACCCCGCCCGCGTTCCACGGATGGCAGCGGCACACGCGGCGCAGCGCCAGATACGAACCATGCGCCGCGCCGTGGACATGCAAGGCCTCGATCGCATAGTTCGAGCAAGTCGGATAGAAGCGGCAATTCTGCCCCAGCATCGGCGACAGCAACAGCTGGTAGCCGCGCAGCAGGGCGACGAGCAATTTGTTGATCATCCGGTTCATCATGCGGCCGCTTTCGGCGCCTGCGAGGAAAACAGGCGCGCCAGTTCGGTGCGCAGGGCGGCCTTCAGCGCCGCGGTGGTGGCCGGGCCGTCCTTGCCGTTGACCGGGCGCGCCAGGCGCACCACGCAGTCGATGGCCGGCAGCTGCGCCACCCGGAACAGCTCGCGCGTGACCCGCTTGATGGTGTTGCGCGTGACGGCGCGCGGCGCAAAGCGCTTGGCCACCACGACGCCCAGCCGCGCATGCGGCAGTTCATTCAAACGGGTATAGAGCACGAAATGCGCCGATTTTTGCGTCGGGCGCAAACGAAAAACGGATGAAAATTCATCCGTTTTAACGATACGCCGAACGCGCGCGAAGTCGTGCGAACCTTCGCTTGTCATGCCAGGCTTATACTGCCAGGCGCTTGCGGCCCTTGGCACGGCGGGCATTGAGCACATCGCGACCGCCACGGGTAGCCATGCGGGCACGGAAGCCGTGCGTGCGCTTGCGACGAACGACGGAAGGTTGGTAAGTACGTTTCATGGTGGTCTCGCTTAAAGCAAAATAATTGCAAAATCGGGTCTGAGGTCCCGTCAGTGTTCGGCGCCAAGGACATTTCGCAGAGGGTTAAGCCAGCGACACGCCACAGCAAATACTCTTTTCGCCCGCTGACGCACAAGCAGCCACTTGACTGATTTGCACGGAATACGGGCGGGGAACCCTGAATTAGACAGCATTTCTCGTCCGCTTGTCAAGGTCGGTGTGATTTTGCCGGGCGGGCGCCCCCAGCCGCGACCGTCCATTCCGCGCCAAAAATAACCGTCGTGCCTGTGGATAACTCCGCCGGTCGCGGGTAGAATAGCGTGTTACGTGTGGCGAAACCGCTCGCATCGAAGCGCCCCTCCCACACCCTAATTTGCACAAGACGATTCATGGAAAATTTCTGGCAGACCTGTTCCGCACAGTTGGAACTGGAGCTGACACCGCAACAATTCAGTGCGTGGATCAAACCGCTGGTCGCCCTCGACTACGAGGATGGCAAGTTGCGCATTGCTGCGCCTAATCGTTTCAAGCTGGACTGGGTGAAGACCCAGTTCGCCAACCGCATCACCGCGCTCGCCTGCCAGTATTGGGAAGCGCCGACCGAAGTCCAGTTCGTACTCGACCCGAAGAACAACCTGCCGAAGAAGGCCGCGCCCAACGGCAACCACCCGCATCCGAACACCGACCACGCGCCGCCGGACGGGCGCAACGGCGAGGCCGCGCCCGAGATGTTCAACATCGGCAGCGGCAAGCCGCCGATGCGCGAACAAAGCCGCGTCAATACCGAGCTGACCTTCGACAGTTTCGTGACCGGCAAGGCCAACCAGCTGGCGCGCGCCGCCGCGATCCAGGTCGCCAACAATCCGGGCGTGTCCTACAACCCGCTGTTCTTTTACGGCGGCGTGGGCCTCGGCAAGACCCACCTGATCCACGCGATCGGCAACCAGGTGATGGCCGACCAGCCGGGCGCCAAGATCCGCTACATCCACGCCGAGCAGTATGTGCGCGACGTGGTGACCGCCTACCAGCGCAAGGGCTTCGACGACTTCAAGCATTACTACCACTCGCTGGACATGCTGCTGATCGACGATATCCAGTTCTTCGGCGGCAAGAGCCGCACCCAGGAAGAGTTCTTCTATGCGTTCGAGGCGCTGATTGCGGCCAAGAAGCAGATCATCATCACCAGCGACACCTATCCGAAAGAGATCACCGGCATGGACGACCGCCTGATCTCGCGCTTCGACTCCGGCCTGACGGTGGCGATCGAGCCGCCGGAGCTGGAGATGCGGGTCGCCATCCTGTTGAAGAAGGCGCAGTCGGAAGGCGTGACCTTCTCGGACGACGTGGCCTTCTTCGTGGCCAAGCACCTGCGCTCCAACGTGCGCGAGCTGGAAGGCGCGCTGCGCAAGATCCTGGCCTACTCGCGCTTCCACGGCAAGGACATCACGATCGACGTCGTGAAGGAGGCGTTGAAGGATTTGCTGTCGGTGCAGAACCGCCAGATTTCGGTGGAAAACATCCAGAAGACGGTGGCCGATTTCTTCAATATCAAAGTGGCCGATATGTACTCGAAGCGGCGGCCGGCGAACATCGCGCGGCCACGCCAGATCGCGATGTACCTGGCCAAGGAATTGACGCAGAAGAGCCTGCCCGAGATCGGCGAACTGTTCGGCGGACGCGACCACACGACCGTGCTGCATGCAGTGCGCAAGATCGCGCTCGACCGCACCAAGAACCCCGAGTGCAACCACGAGCTGCACGTGCTGGAACAGACTTTGAAGGGCTAGCAGGACACGTCGCGCCGCCGTCTTCGTCGCCGTCATTCCCGCGCAGGCGGGAATCCATACCGCGCCGGTCAGGCACGCGAAGTATGGGTTCCCGCGTGCGCGGGAACGACGGCAGGAGATGGTTTCCTTAAAGCGGCGGCGGCCGTATTTAGGGCCAGCAATTTCTGGCAAAATAGGACTTTCCGGGACGTCGGAAATTGCCAAACAAGCAATACGCAGCAAGCAGTACGGATTTTTGATAAACCTACCGAGGATTACTATGCAATTGGTCAAAACAACCCGAGATACCCTTCTCCGGCCACTGCAGATCGTGAGCGGTATTGTCGAGCGTCGGCACACTATGCCGATTCTGGCCAATATCCTCATCCGCAAGGACGGCGAGAGCGTTTCGTTCCTGTCCACCGACACGGAAGTGCAGATCACGACTCGCGCCAACATCGGCTCGGGCGCCGACGTGACCGGCACCACGGTGGCGGCGCGCAAGCTGCTCGACATCCTGCGCGCGCTGCCCGAATCGGGCGACGTCACCATGACCTTGCTGAACAAGCGCCTGACGGTACAGACCGGTAAATCGCGCTTCGCGCTGCAAACCCTGGCGGCCGAGGAATTCCCGACGGTGTCGGTGGCCGACAGCTACAACGCCAGCGTGACGCTGCCGCAGAAGACCCTCAAGCACCTGTTTAATATGGTGCACTTCTCGATGGCCCAGCAAGACATCCGCTACTACCTGAACGGCCTGCTGCTGGTGCTCGACGGGCGCAACGTGATCGCGGTGGCGACCGACGGCCACCGTCTCGCGTTCTGCCAGGTCGAGACCGAGCAGGAGTTCACGCGCCAGGAAGTGATCATCCCGCGCAAGACCATCATCGAACTGCAGCGCCTGCTCGAAGAGAGCGACGAGACGGTCCAGCTGGACATTGCCGCCTCGCAGGTGAAGCTGACGTTTGCCGACATCGAACTGGTGTCGAAGCTGGTCGAGGGCAAGTTTCCCGACTACACGCGGGTGATTCCGAAGGGTTACAAGAACGACTTCACGATCGGCCGCGACGAGCTGCTCAAGTCGCTGCAACGCGCCGCGATCATGACCAGCGATAAGTTCAAGGGCGTACGCTGCATCATCAGCCCCGGCAGCATGAAGATCAGCTCGACCAATGCCGACCAGGAAGAAGCGGTCGAAGAACTCGAGATCGACTACGGCGGCGACGCGGTCGACATCGGCTTCAACGTCACCTATCTGCTCGACGTGCTGAACAACCTGAAGTGCGACCAGGTGAACATCTCCCTCGGCGATTCGAACTCCTCGGCCCTGATCTCGATTCCCGACAATGCCGACTTCAAGTACGTCGTCATGCCAATGCGTATTTAAGCAAACCCCCACGTCGTTCCCGCGGAGGCGGGAACCCATAGCGCGCGGGATCAGTGACGCGCTATAGGTTCCCGCCTCCGCGGGAACGACGGAGCATCAGCCCGCAACAGCCAGTATCCGTTTTTTGAGAAAGCAGTCCATGTCCGAGAACACTCCACCAGCAGTCCCCGCTAACGTCGAAGAATACGGCGCCGCATCGATTCAAATCCTGGAAGGTCTGGAAGCCGTGCGCAAGCGCCCCGGCATGTACATCGGCGACACTTCGGACGGCACCGGCTTGCACCACCTGGTGTTCGAAGTGCTGGACAACTCGATCGACGAATCGCTGGCCGGGCACTGCACCGAGATCCACGTGACGATCCACTCGGACAACTCGATCTCGGTCACCGACAACGGCCGCGGCGTGCCGACCGGCCTGAAGATGGACGACAAACACGACCCGAAGCGCAGCGCCGCCGAAATCGTGATGACCGAGCTGCACGCGGGCGGCAAGTTCGACCAGAACTCGTACAAGGTCTCGGGCGGCCTGCACGGCGTCGGCGTATCGTGCGTGAACGGCCTGTCGAAACTGCTGAAGCTGACCATTCGCCGCGACGGCAAAGTGCACTACATGGAGTTCGTGCGCGGCGTGCCGCAGAACCGCGAAATCGACATGGTGGGCGGCATCGCCACCTCGCCGATCAAGGTGATCGGCGAGACCGACAAGCGCGGCACCGACGTCCACTTCTGGGCCGACGAAGAGATTTTCACGCACGTCGAATTCCACTACGAGATCCTGGCCAAGCGGATCCGCGAACTGTCGTTCCTGAACAATGGCGTGCGCATCAAGCTGACCGACCAGCGCACCGGCAAGGAAGAAGTGTTCGCCTTCGAAGGCGGCACGCGCGGCTTCGTCGAATACATCAACAAGGCCAAGACGGTACTGCACCCAACGATTTTCCAGGCGACCGGCGAGCGCCTGTCGGACCAGGGCACCAACATCACGGTGGACGTGTCGATGCAATGGAACGATGCCTACAACGAGCAGGTGCTGTGCTTCACCAACAACATCCCGCAGCGCGACGGCGGCACCCACCTGACCGGCCTGCGCGCCGCCATGACGCGGGTGATCAACAAGTACATCGACGAGCAGGAGTTCGCCAAGAAGGCCAAGGTCGAGATCAGCGGCGACGACATGCGCGAAGGCCTGACCTGCGTGCTGTCGGTGAAGGTGCCGGAGCCGAAATTCAGCTCGCAGACCAAGGACAAGCTGGTGTCGTCGGAAGTGCGGGGGCCGGTCGAAGAGATCGTCGCCAAGACGCTGACCGACTACCTGATGGAAAGGCCGAACGACGCCAAGATCATCTGCGGGAAGATCGTGGAAGCGGCGCGCGCGCGCGAAGCGGCCCGCAAGGCGCGCGACCTCACGCGCCGCAAAGGCATCATGGACGGCCTGGGCCTGTCGGCCAAGCTGGCCGACTGCCAGGAGAAGGATCCCGCGCTGTGCGAACTGTACATCGTCGAGGGTGATTCGGCAGGCGGCTCGGCCAAGCAAGGGCGCGACCGCAAGTTCCAGGCGATCCTGCCGCTGCGCGGCAAGGTGCTGAACGTGGAGAAGGCGCGCTTCGAGAAGATGCTGTCGTCGGAACAGATCACCACCCTGATCGCGACGCTCGGCACCTCGATCGGGCCGGACGAATTCAACGTCGACAAGCTGCGCTACCACCGCATTATCATCATGACCGATGCGGACGTCGACGGCGCCCACATCCGCACGCTGCTGCTCACGCTGTTCTACCGCCAGATGCCGCAGCTGGTCGAGCGCGGCCACATCTACATTGCGCAGCCGCCGCTGTACAAGGTCAAGTCCGGCCGCGACGAGCGCTACCTGAAGGACGACGTCGAAGAAGCGAGCTACATGATGACGGTGGCGCTGAACGGCGCCTCGCTGACCCCGCGCGACGGCGCCGACGCGATCACCGGCGAAGCGCTGGCCGAGCTGGTACGCCAGTTCAACCTGGCCAACGCGATCATGATGCGGCTGACGCGCGTGATCGACCGCGCCGCGCTGACCGCCATCATGACCGGCGTGACCTTGGACCTGGAAACGCAGGCCGGCGCCGAGACCTCGGCCAAGGAAATGGAAGCGCTCATCGGCGACCGTGCGGTGACGGTGAGCGTGCGTTCGGATGAACTGAGCGAGAAGCACGCGCTGCGCATCGAGCGTATGCATCACGGTAACGTGAAGGTGACGTCGATCGACGCCGACTTCGTGCAGGGCGCGGATTATGCGACCCTGGCCGGCGCGGCTGCGATCTTCAAGGGCCTGATCGGCGAAGGCGCGTTCATCCGCCGCGGCGAGGGCGAGCGGGTCAAGGAATCGGCCGTGGTTGACTTCCACCACGCGATGCAGTGGCTGCGCGATGAGGCGGAACGCACGGTGTCGAAGCAGCGCTACAAAGGGCTGGGCGAGATGAATCCGGAGCAGCTGTGGGAGACCACCATGGATCCCACCGTGCGCCGGCTGTTAAAGGTGCAGATCGAGGATGCGATTGCGGCGGACCAGATCTTTACGACGCTGATGGGGGATGAGGTGGAGCCGCGCAGGAACTTTATTGAGTCGAATGCGCTGCATGCGGGGAACATCGACGTATAACGTTGTGTAGGTGGCGTCAAATAGTGGCAGTTTTGACTCATAAACTGGCACAAGACTGGAATCAAGAGGCCCGTGGATTTCCATGGGCTTTTTCATTTCAATGGTTTCCTTGCCACTTTGCGTTCGGGAACGTTGTTCATTGCGATTGCCACCCCCCAACCGATCAATAGATCCTGCCCCTGTGATACGCTTGGTGTTCATAGCTGCGCTGGCCGGGTAGTTCTCGTGGTCGTGCCTATCAATAAATTTGAGCCAAAGGGTGCCCGTGATTGATCCGATAACACTTGACGAAGAACATTTGAAACCGCTCCATCGGCATTTCATAAATCTCAACTGCACAGATTCAGGCGATGCGGCAATGAAGCAGAACAATGGGATTGCAGCTGTCTACAACTTTAGCGCCTTCGTGGTTGCACTTGATGACGAATGGATCGCGGTCACGGCTGGCCATATCTTTCGCGACCTTAAGGAGATTGAAAGTAGTGGGGCTAAGCTGTCTAACTGGGCAATCGACGACAGTGTGGTTGGCACCAGTTCCATGCCGGTATATCCCGTTTCACTAGACATCGATTCAGATGTTCAGTTCATCTACGACGAAACGGAGGGGTACGACTACGCTTGTTTTTCGATTGAAGGTTTGGTGAAACGAGCGCTCGCCGAGCAAGGCATCGAAGCAATCCCGGTGGCGATATGGGACGCGAATGACCTAGACGAGTTCCCTCACTGGCTTCTTGTAGGCACGCCGATTGAGTTCGCCACGCTTCAGTCGGACAGGGACATGGTGAAGCACCATGCAACAATCCACGTTGAAGAAGTAGAACATGTGCCAGAGGGGTTGGATGCCACGAATCTGCAGAGACTGTACGCCCGCATCGATTTCAACTCCGTCGCGGAGCAAGATGGGTTGTTCGATATTGGCGGAATGAGTGGGGGACCAATTTTCGGATTGAAATCACTCACCGCATCGTACGAATCGTATCGGCTTATTGGCGTCCAGAGCGGATGGAATAAGAAAGATTCCATTGCATTTTGCGCCGCTCAACCATTCATCCGCACCATTGCCCGTCTTCGGCTGGCCCGGAGGTTCACTGAGTATCGGCGGCTAGGCGGGCATAAAGCATTTGCTGACTTCAAGTAGACAAGTAAGGCACTGGCAGAACGTTCTACCTACAAATCAAACTAAGCCAACCACCGAATGAGAATAACATGGGCCTTCGCTTTCGTCAGCGCTTGAAAATCATCCCTGGTGTTCACCTAAACATCTCATCCAAGGGGATGAGCCTCTCGCTGGGTGGCCCTGGAGCGACCGTTAATTTAAGCCGGAAGCATGGTACACGGCTGACCGTCGGTATCCCAGGAACGGGCTTGTCCTATCAGACAAGCCTGTCGCAGCCACGAGTCGAAAGTGGCCATTCCTCTTCCCGGCGTGAAGCGACATTGCCACCTCCCCTCGCAAGCGTTCGGGATGATGTTCTTCCTGGTTTCACCCCCGTAGCAAGTGCCAGTCTCGGGGTGCTAATTGATAACGGCTCTGCGGAGCTGCGCGATATGATCAGGGACTCGTATCGCTATCGACAGGACCTCGACCGTGAAGTAACGACTCTGGAATCGAATGTCCGGGATGCGCAGCACAGGCTACGGTGGCTCGACACGTGGCTTGGCCGATGGCTGTTCAAGGAACGCTATCAATCACGGAAGGATGAGCTTTGCGCGGCGCAGGAAGAGGTTGCCGACGCACGAAAAATTCTTGCTGACTATGGGTTGAAAATTGAGTGGAATCTTGAACCGGAAATTGCAGAGCACTACCAAAACGTCGTCCGTATGTTTCGGAATCTGCAATCAGCAAGCGCTATTTGGCACACTGTTTCAGTCCGACCATTGGGCCACGAGGAACGAATAGTACAGCGGACCATCAGCGGTGCGACCATCCAGCGCAAAGGTGTGCGGTTCGATCTATCGAGGCCAACATACCTACCTCCAAGCGCTAATGAGCCATGGCCTCAAGTACCCGCTCTGCGAAAGAGCAATGGTGCCACTATCTACATCTTCCCCAGCTTTTTCGTGTTTGAGGATGGCAGCAATTTTGCCGTAATCGAACCTCATCAGATCGGGGTCGATTCGTTCCCTATGCCTTTCATTGAGAACGAGCGCGTCCCTTACGATGCAAAGACTATTGGAAATACATGGAAGTTCGCTAACAAGGACGGCTCGCCAGACCGCAGGTATTCCGACAATACGGCTATTCCGATTGCGGAATATGGGTGTTTGCGATTGGCCTCGCCAGGGCTGGTAAATGAAGAATTTCTTACTTCCAAAGCGGATGCCTGTGTGGCATTCGGGGGCGCGTTGCAAGCTTATTGCCGTTGGTTTACGGAAAATCAAGAAGTCATGAATAGATCAGGGCACGAGGAGCCTTTCGAGCAGAACACTCCTCGTCGCAGCCAAATTGAACCGAAGCAGCAACCGCTCACGCATGGTGGTTGGACCTTGGGAGAACATGACAATCATGCTGCCGGGTTTTCTCGCATCATCAACGGACGCTTCGATATCATGATCTCGCTTCAAATCGATACAAGTTTATGGATTTCAGTTGGTCCAGTAGTCAGCGGCGAGACCTTTGCATGGCCAGCTGACAATAATCCGCTGACATTGGTACTTGATGGAAAAGCGCTTGTCTCCTGCCGATCGCTCATGGACGAATACCGACAGAAGGGAAAGCAATCACCCTTTGAACCTGTGCAAGGTGGTCACGAAGGTGTGGCCTTTCAGGTAATGCCCGCAGGGTTCAACAACGAGGAGCGCTTACAGGCGCTCGTTACATCGGGAACTCAACATCTTATCGTCTTGCTAGCGACACATGAGGTTTGCCAAGTAAACCTTGAAATTGATGACGTGTCCTCGTTTCTCACGAGCCTAAGCAAGCAATTGGCTAGAAACGCCGAGGTTGCCGCCGCCGCCGAGGAGAAAACGGATTCTGAGAAATCGCATCAATCAGCCTGACTGAGAAATCAGCCCGAACCTATGAATGACCTGACTTCGCGCTGCGCAAAGGGTTTGTAATTTGAGAACTGCTCTCTTCTTTCAGCGCGGACCCTGGCGGTTGAACACTGCGTTGTTGCTCTCCTTGCTAGCTCACGCGCTGCTGTTGAGCATCACTTTAGGTGGTCAAACATTCGGACTTCCTGGCCTAAACTTTCCTTGGAAAGAAAGGCGCCTGGGGGCGAATGAGTTGCACATTCTCCTTGCACCGACGCAGCCCACGGCGTCGGCATCAGCGGCGCCGGCAGATGCTTCGCCGATAGAAATGGCCAAGGCGGTGCTCACCGCAGCGGACCAGCCCGCCGTTGCGAGCAACGTGACGTCAATGACTGTGCCATCTCCCGCCGTTGAGCATAGTGAGGCGGCCGCCGTGTTGATCCCGCCGACATCCGCGCCGGCGCCGGCAACCGCTCCCGCGCCGCCTCCGGAGTCGGTTATGACGGCACCGAAGCGGCCCGAGGTGAACCTGCCGATCGCGCCCAACGCGCCACAGGTGAGAGCACGCGCAACCTCCGTGGCGCAAAACACTCCTGCCCAGGACAGTGAAATACCCGTACCCAGCAATGCGTCCGATGCAGCGCAGAAGCAGATCGACCAGGATGCGCAGGAGCGAGCGCTTGAGCAGGCCAGGCTCGAGCGTGAGAAGCAGAACACAGAACGACTACGACAGGCGGAACTGATGGCGGACGCGCAGCGAGAAGCAGCGCGGCAAGAGCAGCTACGGCAAGACGCCGCACGCGCCGAGCAAACGGCCAGGAGCGAAGCGGCGCGGATGGAGGTCGAACGTCAGGAGCTTGCCCGGCAAGAGGGTCTGCGTCGAGAGGCACTGCGACAAGAGCGGGCAAGGCAGGACGAAAAGGCGCAACAGGAGGCCGCTCGACAGGAACTGGAACGGGCTGAGGCTGCGCGACTGGAAGCTGCGCGCAAAGAAGCCACACGACAAGAACAGACAAGGCAAGCGCAGCTTGAAGCGGCGCGGCAGGCCCAGCTAGACGCCGCGCGACAAGACGCACTAAAGCAAGAGGCAACACGACGAGACGCACTGAGGCAAGAGGCAGCGCGACAAGATGCACTAGCGCAGGAGTCGGCGCGACAAGCCGCAGCAAAGCAAGACGCAGCAAAGCAAGAGGCAGCACGACAAGAACGGGCGAGGCAAGATCAGGCGCAGAGGGAGCGGGCTGAGCAGGAGGCGCAACGCGAGGAGCGGCTGCGCGCGATCGGGAAGCAACTCGACCAGGAAGCGGCCCAGCGCGACGCAGCGTCGAATCGCCCTTCACGCACGCTGCTGCCCACGGTAAGCAGCCTTCGCCGCGGATGGCTCCTCGGACGCGCCGACCCGAACACCGATCTCGTCCTGTACGCGGAAGCCATGAGCCGGAAGATCGAGATGAATATGACGTTCGACATGGTTCGCGAAGCGGTGAAACAGCCTCACGCCCCGCCAATGGTGACGGTGGCAATCCGCGCCGACGGCTCCGTTGAGAAGGTGACTTTCGTGGTCTCCAGCGGCGTGGCCGCTATCGACGAAGCGATACGAAAAGTCGTGGCCAGCCAGGCGCCTTATCCCGCGTTCCCGCCCGCCCTGGCGCGTCAATACGACGTGATCGAAATTCGCCGCACCTGGATATTCGACATCGCCATCCGCCTCCAGTGATGACGAAGACGGTCGGCGCCACGGCGCAGGAAAATTCATTTATCATGAGATTTCTTTAGGGAATTTCATGTATTTTGAGATCCAACAGCCAGTCATACACGCCATAAGGAGCTTCACAAGCATGCCACTTCGCCACCGCCTTCTCCTGCTTCTTCTGCTGACCGCCTCGTTCCTGGCAAAGGCGGAAGACCCCGAACGCCACGAGTTCGTCATCCACAACTTCAAGACCGAATCGGGCGTCATCCTTCCCGAGGCGCGCATCGTGTATGGCACCTACGGCCATCTCAATGCGGCGCGCGATAACGCGGTGCTTCTGCCGTCGCATTACATGGCGACCCTGCGTGGCTACGAGTGGCTCATCAAATCCGACAAGGCGCCGGCCCAGGTCCTCGACACGTCCAAGCTGTTCCTGATCACCACCGAGCTTTTCGGCAACGGCCGTTCGTCCTCGCCCAGCAACACGCCCGAGCCCTTGCACGGCCCGCGCTTTCCCGTCATGACCGTCCGGGACAACGTCAACGCTGTTCACCAACTGCTCGGCGACGACCTTCACATCAGCCATCTGCGCGCCGTCATCGGCTTCTCGATGGGTGCCGAGCAGGCGTTCCAGTGGGCGGTGTCCTATCCGACCTTCATGGACCGCATCGTCGCCACCAGCGGCACCGCCAAGACCTACGGCCATGGCATCGTGCGACTGGAGGGCCAGATCGCCGCCATCACCGCCGATCCAAGCTTCGCGGCGGGCGACTACAAGGCCCCGCCAGTGAAGGGTCTCCAGGCCTTCGGCATGGTCTGGGCCGGCTGGCTCTATTCCCAGGAATGGTGGCGCAAAGAGCTGTGGCGCACCACTCCCGAGCTCGGCACAACCTTGCCACAAGTGATCGAGCATTTCCGCACCAACTTCGTCCCCGGTGCCGATGCCAACGACCTCATCCTCCAGATGCGCACCTGGCAGTCGAACGACGTGGGCGCGACGCCCGCGTCTGCCGAGCATCCAGCCTTCAATGGCGACGTCGAGGCTGCGCTCCGTTCGATCAAGGTACCGGTTCTCTACATGCCGTCCGAGACCGATCTCTACTTCCCCGTGGGCGATGCCCGCTACGAGGCCGCCTTCATCCGTGGCGTTCAACTCGCCCCGATCCCATCGCTGTGGGGCCATCCAGCAGGCGCCGGCAGAGGTCCCACCGACAAGAAATTCCTCAACGAGACGATCGCCCGCTTCCTTGGTCTTTGATTGGAGCGAACTGGCGCTCGAGCTACCTTCAGCCTTGGCTGTCCGCGCCAGTTCCCCGAGCTTCACTTCGGCATACGATCTAAGGTATTGCCATTCGGGTCATCATCGTACTTCGCCCGCAAAGTGCGCCGCAGCCGGACATTATCAGCGACGACACCGATGAGGGTGATTGTCGAGATGGTGCCAAAGGCGTCACCCGCGCCATAGTGCCAAAGCGCCCAAGCGATCACCGAGAGCACCACGCCGGCGAACAGGAGATGGATGGAGTCCTTCATGTGGTCACCGCGTGAACCCGGAGGCCATCCATATTTTCTTTGAAATACACGTAGAAGTTGGACATCGCGCTTTCTCCTCCGGACAGACCGATCAAGTCTATCCAAGGAGCAAGCGAAAATATTGACAGCCGTCACTCTACCAAGCTGGCGCGCCTCGAAGGTATTGCACTGCCCGACCTTGCCGCTCTCGATCCCCCTGGTTTGATTGCATGCGTTTTCGGCTTGTAGTAACATATCTACAATTAGGGAGGCGCGCATGGCTACCACTACCTTATCCAGCAGAGAATTCAATCAACATGCTAGCGAAGCGAAGAAGGCGTCTAATAACGGCCCCGTATTCATCACGGATCGAGGCCGTCCCGCACACGTTCTTTTGAGCATCGACGACTATCGGCGGCTGACCGAGGGTCACAAGAAAATTGCCGACCTCTTGGCCATGCCGGACACTGAGAATGTCGAGTTCGAGATTCCGGAACTGCGTGACTTGGCCCAGCCAGCGGATCTCTCGTAATGTTCATTCTGGACACGAATGTCGTATCCGAACTCCGTAAGGTCCGTCTCGGCAAGGCCGACGACAACGTAGCACGGTGGGCGGACAGCGTCGTCGCAGCGGATTTGTACTTGTCAGTAGTTACGATCCAGGAGTTAGAGAGAGGCGTGCTGCTCGTTGAGCGACGCGACCCGCGCCTGGGCGCGGTATTTCGCGCTTGGCTGGATAGCCATGTTATGCCGGCCTTCGCCGGCCGCATTCTGCCGATCGATATCGCCGTGGCGCAACGAAGCGCACGACTTCATGTGCCGGACGTTCGCCCCGTTCGAGACGGCTTTATAGCGGCGACAGGCCTTGTTCATGGCATGATCGTCGTGACTCGAAATACCGCTGATTTCGAGCCCACGGGTGTTCGAACAATCAATCCTTGGGCTCAAACCTAGCGTGCCGTCTTCGGCACGGCGTTGAATGTCTTGTTGACGATCTTCCACTCGCCGTCGATCTTCAGCAGCGACATATAGTCGGTAAAGGTTACCGTTGGATAGTCGAGAAAAACCTTGGCCGTGCCGGCACTACCGGTGACGTCGACATTTTCAATCCGGCGCACGCGCTGCGCCTCGTCGGCTGCCGGCTTTCCGGAAAATAGCTTGGCGAATTCGTCGACGCTCAATGCCTGCACCTTCCCGTCGCGATACGAATAAATCTTGGCGTCGGGATGGAATGCTTTGCGGATGAAGCTACTGTCGCCGGTGACGTGCGCCTTGATGGAATTCTCGACCGGCACCCGGGCGCCGGCGATATCGGCTTCCTGCGCAGACGCTGCGGCGCCGAATAACATCGTGCCGACAATGGCTGCTTTTGCTGTGAACGACGACATGCGGTTCATGGCTTCTCCACAAAAAAAGTGAGGAGTATCACAAGGCGTATTGACTTACGGCGCCTCATCCTTTTCCGTCACAACCGAACCAATGCCTGGGCGTCGGTATCAAATAGAAATATCCCGGCGGCGAGGAATGATCGTGAATTCAGCTCAGCTTACGTGTTGCTTGCTCCTGCAACTCGCGCTGGCGGCGCACGCGGAGTTCGCCTTGGCCGCGCAAGATGAGCAGCCCAAGCTTGACCGTTCGGGCAAGACAAAGACCGGCAAGGCCTCGTATTACGGACCCAAGTTTTACGGCAAGAAAATGGCGAACGGCAAACCAATGAAACCACAGGGCAACAACGCCGTGAGCAAGACGCTGCCGCTCGGTACCACCGCCAGGGTGACCAATGTGGAGACCGGCAAAAGCGACGTCGTCGTGATCACCGATCGCGGCCCTTATGTCGATGGCCGGATCATCGATGTGTCGCCGCAAACCGCGAAGGACCTCGACTTCAAACAAGATGGCGTGGCCAAGGTCAAGGTGAAGCCGCTGCAGGTACCGAAGCCGGAAAACCCGTCCGACACCACGTCGCCGGCCGCCGCCAAATAGCCGCAAGCCCATCCCCAGCCCGCCGACGATCCACACCGGCGCGGTCACCGATCCGCATTAACCGCAAGTAGTAAAGACGCGCGTCTGGGGCTCGTGTATATTGGCGCTTTGCATATTTCCCTGAGGCAACCATGAGACTCTTGCGTCCGGCACCCGCTTTCCTATTGCTTTTGCTGGCCGCATGCGGCGGTTCCTCGCCCGATGTGGCGAATCCGACACAGCAAATGGCCCAAGTCCAGCGCGCCCAATTGGTCGCCGCGCCGCGCGTTGCGGCCGACTACAACGCCGCGGTCCAGCAAATTTACGTGGCCTATTTCGGGCGTCCGGCCGACGTCGGCGGCTTGGCCTGGCACGCCGGCGTGCTGCTGGCGGCCGGCGCGCCGACCGACGTCGTGGCGCTCAGCCAGGCGTACGGCAGCAACGCCGCGCTCAAGGCCGAGATCGACAGCTTCGGCAGCAGCAAGGAATCGGCCGACCTTTATCCCGGCGATAACGGCCAGTTCGTCTCCGCGGTCTACCGCAACCTGTTTGGCCGCGAGGCCGATGCGCCCGGCAAGGCCTACTGGGTCGGCCAGATCGACGCCGGCGCGATTACGCGCGCCAATGCCGCCATCTCGCTGATGGCCGGCTCGCAGGGTACCGACCTCACCATCGTCAACAACAAGACCAAGGTTGCCGGCAGCTTCACCGCGGCGATCGTGACGCCGGTCCAGAACCAGGGCTATGACGGCCTGGCCGCCAACGTGGTCGTGCGTACCATGCTCGGTAACGTGGGCGCCACGACCGATCCGATCGCGTTCAACGCGAGCGTCAAGTCGACCATCGCCGGCCTCGCCGCGACCGTCGCCGCCAGCAACGGCTGGCAGGTCAGCGCTCCCGTCCCGGCCATGAACTCGGTCAGCGCGACGGACGTGGTGACCTTGAGCACCGCCATCGTGATTCCCGCCAACGGCACCACCGCGCCCGCGCCGGCCGTACCGGTCAACGTCGGCGCGGGTCCGGCGGGCACCAATCTCAAACTGTGGGTTTACGATCCGCGCAGCACGGCGGCAGTGGGCATCTCGTCCGGCATTTTCCTGCAAAACACCACCACCAATTCGGCCTTCCAGTTTGTCGCGGCGGGCAGCGATGGCAGCATATTCCTGCAACTGACCGCGGGCACCTATCAGTTCGA
>Ga0193702_1000208_pt1 | contig 24009 bp, 17 predicted proteins | sample U3a1metaG_FD_143060 | JGI IMG/M metagenome (GOLD analysis project Ga0193702, IMG submission 143060) | Soil microbial communities from a riparian zone of the East river system, Colorado, United States - U3a1 | ecosystem: Environmental > Terrestrial > Soil > Riparian zone | place: USA: East River... | reverse complement strand
GCCAGAGCCGATGGTACTGCAGTAAAATGTGGGAGAGTAGGTCGGTGCCAAATCTTATCAAGTCCCTTTCATCTTTCGATGAAGGGGTTTCTTGGTTTATAGCACTTCCATATGCAGCTCCGGGAAAACTATGCCCCGGCTGATCCCGCTACGAGCTTTCCTCAGTTCAACTAATCTCCAGTCTCTAACCACTAACAATTAATTTCAATACTTGAAACAATTGCAAATCCCTGAGGTTCAACTATAATGAGAAGTTTACTTTATATTATAGTAGTTATCCTGGTGATCAGCTGGCTACTAGGGGGCTTTGCCTTTCATGTTGGTGGGGATGCTATACATATAATAATTGTAATAGCAGTTATCCTATTGTTGTTAAATGTGTTTAACGGCGGCGGCAGATCAGAAAGAGGCCGCTGGTATTAACATAGATACTGTATGCAGTAATAGCCTTTGTTCACCCCCCGGACAAGGCTTTTTGTGTTTTTTGGCTAGGTAAATTGCAGTGTTTGGGCAAATTTTATAAATTGGCCGCTATAAAATTGGTATGGTACTTATTATGCTGAACATCATTTTTTGCATCTCCTTCATGGGATTTGCTTATGTAAACCTGAACGATGTTGATGCTGCTTTATGGGTAACCATTTATATGGTTGCCGCTATTTGCTGTGGCCTGGCAGCCTTTAATATGTTTTATCCAACCATTTACCTTATCGCCATCGCTTTTTACATCATATACGCTGGTATTTTATTTTTTGCCAGGGATGGCGTGCGCGATTGGATAATAAAATACAAAAGACCAAGTATTGTGGAAACCATGCAAGCCGGGAAGCCCTACATTGAAAAAACACGGGAATTTTTTGGCCTATTGATCATCACAGGCGCTTTGCTGATTGACTATTTTGCCAGGTAGAGTAGTGGCTCCTGCCCGCTGTAAACAAAAAGGTTGGCCAACTTTTTAAATTGACCAATCTAACTCTTGTGTAAAAATCTATTAAATTACCCCTGCTCCGGAACTCGCTGGGCTTGCTTTTGTTTATGCTTTTCTTTCCTCATTTTTTCCAGAGTAGCAAATTTCTGTTTCTGGCTATCATTTAAAACGGCAATTACCTGTTTCTTTGCTTCCAGCTTAATGCTTTTCGCGCTGAGTTGATAGGCTTTCTTATCAGCTGAGGGATTGTTTTTTAAACTGTCCAAACGGGTGGCTGCTGTAAAAAGGGCTGTATGAACCTTTGTGGCCTGATCCTGGCTTAGGCTAAGTTGTTTTTGTAATGCCTTTGTCTGGTGTGCGGCACGCTGCTCCGGTGTTTTTTTAGAGATCTGTGCATTGGCCATAAAACCAATTCCTATAATAAAGGATGCTATTAAAATTAACTTTTTCATATTCGGATTTTAATGAATAACTAAATCTCTGACAATAATGCTGCAGAATGGTTTAATTATAGAGATTAGGTAGGGAGGTATAAAAGTCAAAGTCCCGATGCTATAATAACATCAGGACTTAATGATTATTAATTTTTTAACCTAATCAACCCAATCTAACTTAGTCAACTAATCAACCAGGTATTAATCAAAAACCTTGTACAAAATCCAGTTATTCGTTTCGTAAACTCTTCTCAATTTTAAAGCGCTGTTGGCCTTCTTTATAACCGGAACGTACTTATTGTTTAACTGTGTAAAGCCGGTAACTTCATTCCTTTCAGTGGCGAGCAATATGTAATCATCATATTTATCAGGAGCTTCAATAGCACTTAAAAAGGTGTTTTGGTAGGGCAATGTTAGTTTTTGAAGATCCTTTTTATCGTTTGTAAGAGCAACTATCGGAAATGCAATAGCATCGTCAACCAAAATTCTGGCATCGTCAGGCAAGCGATTTATATAGTTTGCCAGTTCGCGGTTTTCATCCTGGTGCGTATCGGCCGCACGGTTAAATAAAACCGTAACAAAATTTTGCTCTTCAGTTATTGACGAGTTTTTTAAGAAAATATAGCCTGTATATAGCTGTACAACTGTCAAAACGCCAACAATAGCTTTTAAAATGGTTTGATTTTTAATGGTTTGGGCCTTATGTAAAATACACAATAGCGCTAAAACCAGGAATATGAGATAATACTCTTGCACCAAAAATACCTTTTCGTATTTTATATGTAAAAACTCAATAAATGCAAACGGAGTTAAAAGTGTTAAAATTTGATAAGTGCTGTTTTTGAATAAGTAAATAGCAACCAGCATTAGGGGACAAAAAAGTAAAACCCTGGCTGATATTAATATAGATGTTTCAGGGATCTGGTAAACTGTGCTGGTTGACAATTGATCAAAACTAAGCTTATCTGCCAATACCGTCCACGTTGCATATGGGCTTTCGCTAAAATAATTTAAGTCCTGGGCATGTGTTAAGTTCAGTAACTTATAACATATGATACAGGCAAGCGGTAAAACAAACAGGATAATGTAAAGCGCGAAAGTTTTATTGATCAGCTTACGCCGCAGCGATGGATTATTAAAGCTGATAAATAGCCTGAAAATTGACTCTTGCTCGCCCAGGTTTAAACTTTTTATTGTTATTGATAATACAAGCGGGATAAAGAATAAGGTAAGCCAGATGAATTTATAATCGCAAAATATAAGCAATACAAGGCTGATACTGGCAATTGATACGTGAAATGTTGTATTTGACCGGTAAAATTTGAGCAGGTTAAAAAAGAACATGAAAAAGAAAATCAGCACAATTGCGATTGACTTTCCGGAACATGCTGCATATAAAATGCCCGGATGAAGTAGGAAAATTACTAATAATACAAGCAGATAAAAATCATCATTAGCCCTTTTTAACAGCGCACTGCTTATCATAAAAAACAATATGGCCATGCAGAGGGATGATGCTATTATAGGAGCGATTGCTGCAGTTAACGATGAAAAGGAAAAGAGAAAGGAAGTATAAAAAGGGATAATGGGCGCCGTTAGCCCCATCACCTTCAGCCTGTTACCTACGCCATCAACAACAATCTTAGCCTTTTCAATGTAGAACATTGCCTCCTGACTAAAATAGCCTAAATGGTTTAAGTAAATACCGCATACCAGGTAGTAAATCGCCAGTAATATGGTGATAAGTAACAGATATTTAGATTGATTTCTCATTTAACAATGTTTGTTGGACTGTTAACTTTACTAAGTCCGTGTTCAGTTTTTTCCCAGTAAAAAGGTTTAACAATTAATTGGTATAAACCTTTAAAAGCTGCAATTGAGTGCATTAACCAATAAACAGGGTTTGCAATTGAAAATAAGATGAGCTCATAAAAGCGCCTCTTAAATACGGCCATCATGTTAATGTAGATCATTAATATGTTACCCACCATCAGGTTAAATATCGACATAAACAAAATCCAGTCGGGAAATAATGTTCTGATGGTTGAAAGGTCAAATACCAGGTAGCTTATAAATATGGCAAGCAAAAACGGATATACCAGGAAGGTAAGCGGGGTTGCACCAATAAAGAAGTTAAACCCTAAAAAGCCTTTCCAGCCCAATTTTTTCCACAGCGCTACCGGGTTACGCATATGTACCAGGTAGGTTTGCATATAGCCTTTTATCCACCTTGAACGCTGGCGGATCCAGTTAATAGGCTCATTGTTGGCTTCTTCGTAAGTGGTTGAATTTACTACGGCTATTTTATAGCCTTTTGCGTAAGCTCTTAAACCCAAATCCGCATCCTCGGTAACGTTAAACGGATCCCAGGCACCTAATTCAATCAGGCTGTCCAGCTTAAAGTGGTTGCTTGTACCGCCGAGTGGAATCGGAATATCTAAAGTATCTAACCCTGGAAGCATATAATCAAACCAATAAGAATACTCAAGCGTGAACATCCTGGTAAGGAAATTCTCATTGCGGTTAAAGTAATTTAAGGCGCTTTGAATACAGATATAATTTGAGGGTAGCTTGCTAAACATTGATACAACCTTTTTCAGCTGGTCGGTATCAGGGATATCCTCTGCGTCGTATATTGTTAAGTATTTACCGCGTGCAAAGTGGAGACCGTAGTTACATGCCTTTGGCTTTGTTTTGGGCATATGGAAAGGCACTACAACTACTTCAAATATGGCCGGGAAATCAAGGTTACGGACGGCGTTTAATGTTTTATCATCATCTTCCTCAATCAACAGCTTAATGTCAAGCTTTTCGCGGGGGTAGTCAAGCGCCTGTAAGTTCCAGATCAGCTTTTTTATCAGCTTGTCTTCTTTATATACCGGCAGCAAAATGGTGTATATGGGCAGGTCGTCATCAACTATCTGGCGCAGGTCTTCGCGGGTTACGGCCTGGTGTAATTCAAACCGTGAGCCCATCAGCGCCAAAAAGAGCTTGAACAATATGGCCACCAGGAAGAATGAGCTGATAAGAATATTAATAATGATGGAGGTGTTTTTAAAGCTCACAACCAACCCGATAGTTACAAGGCCCAGCAATATAAAAAGGAATGCCAGCTGCCCTGTTGAAAATGTAATAAAGGCAGAACTGTTCGGGTCGCGGTTTAAAAGTTCAAATACGGCTGATTTTACGTACTTATCGCCGATAAGCTTGTGGCTTAACCAGGTAATATCAAGATCAGATGCCAGGATTATTTCGGGTTCACAATCATAAGTAAACCGGATAAAATCAATAAAAAGCTGGTTTGACGGATCGGCCATTACGGTGATCATCCTGCCATTTTCAATGCGCAGTGGTAACGCTACATGCTGATCAGAAAACTTTAATTCAATTTTGCTTAATACCTCTGCGTCAAAAGCAAGCTCCCTTATAGGTTGAAATACATAACCTGCATTTGATAGAGAGCGGTCATAGTTTTTGCGGGATATATAACCATAGTTTAACGCAATTTTAATGAATGACTGCCCTGTTTGGAAGGATAAATCATTAATCTTTTCCCGATCTTGCTGAGATATAAAACCATCATTAACCAAAAGTTCAGGAATTGACATATTATTTAGTTTCAGTAAAATGTTAAAACAATGTATTAAGTAACCTTATCTGTTGTTACAGGCTAAGGTTACTCTATAATCAATTGATGTGACTAACAATAATTAGTCGTTATATAATTCCTGTGATCTTTGAACTCTTGAACGAACAAATAGGAACGATAGCAGAATTAATACTAATATACCAAGCAATATGTACAGGTTGTAGTTTTCCCAGAACTTGGTTATAGCACTCTTTGTATCAACATATTCAAGGTTCTCGCTTGATTTATTGATGTTGAACAGGTATTTATTTGAGTTAACATCAGTTACGCAAACGTTACTTGACAACGTTGAAAGCTGTTCGGTAATTGACCGTGAAGCCGCTAAAAATGCATCAGAGATATGCGCACCGGTTGCTGTTAATACCAGGGTGGCATTATTGCTTCGTCCATAAAATATTTGTGCCAACCCGCTTGACGTGGTATCAGATAATGAATATACTACCTTGTGATCGTCCGTTCTGTATAACCTAAAGTTTTCTTTAAAATTAATAGGTGCATCAGGGAACTGGCCTAACAATGGATCGTCCTTGCTTAACAGGGCAATGATATTGTATTTTTTCAGATCGCCTGCAGGGATATCGCTTGAGTATGAAAACTCAGGGAAGTTATTTGCATTGATGTTATTATTTAATTCGTAAATAATTTCGCCAATTGCGCCGGCTGCATATTTAGCATAGTCTTTTGATACAACTATACGTGTGGTGCCGGTGTTAAACGCTTCAGGATATTGATAAAAGCTCAGATCGCTTGAGATGAATGGGTTTTTTGATTCAAGATATGATTTATCAACATCAACCTCACCGAAGAAATTGATAAAGCTGTTTTTACACAATCCATTGGTTGGGAAAAACCTGAATTCAGACTCCAGCGTATTATATTTATGGTGCTGGTAGCGGTTAATGGTTACCGAAGTATTTAACTTACCTGATGCATCAAGCTTTTCGCTGCTTATCAGCAATCCGTTAAGATAAATGTTAAAATAGCCTCTGTCGCCAGGGCTTAAGCCACTGTAGTTACCAATAAACCTGATCTCAACTTCTTTAGGTGTAAAGTTAAAATCGCTGTTTTTAAAAGTAAATGCGCTTTTTAATGATCCTATCCCTGAAAGGAAGTCGCTTGTACCACCAATTTGTTTCAATGATAGTTTTGAGCGGTTCTCATCAATGTTTTTAAAGTATGAATTTTGAGCCTGGTCAATTAAAAGGTAATCGCCAAAAGTTGAATTTAAAATATTGATATTACCTAAAGCAGTGATGGCCTTTTCGTAACCTGCGTCGTCACCACCGCTAACGAACAGTATTTCGGAAGGTACAGATTCTGTTGTAACAGATTTATGCGCTACCATAACACCTCTTTCATTAACCATCTGGGTTACGGTATCGGTTGCTGTTGACATTGATTTAGCCAGGTAAAAGATCCCTTCGTTTGATTGAGGAGATACTTTTATCAATGAGCGTTTATCTTCAGGTAGTATTGATAAACTACCAACCTGGATATAGTTCTTGATGCTGTCAGGTACCTGGCCGGCTTCAAAAACCATTATTTTTTTATTTGAGGTTTTCTTAAGCCTTGCGTATGCCCATGCTACTGCTTTCAAATCATGCAGGCTTGGGTCAGAAGGGTAAACAATGGCTCTTTTTGAATCAAAGCAATTGCTGATGTTCACATCATTTAAGCCGGTTTTGTTGTTTCTAACCAACGACAGATAAGAATAATCCTTTACTTTAAGCCACATGGCCGGATTGTCAAGATCCTTACAAATATCATCGCTGATGGTCAGCAACGTTTTAACCTGGATCTTGAGGAACTTATCAGCCGAAATATCTTCCCTGCTTAAGTTAAGTGAAACCTTTTGTATGGAGTCTTTTGCAAGACGCGCGCTATAAACGGGGCGGTCGTTGATTATTATATTAATAAAAGAGTGCTCTTTTAATAAAGCCTGTGAAGGCTCAAAATATAATACCAATTTGCTTCCGTTCATTTCCACCAAAGGCGAAATCTTAACGTAAAAAGAACTTGCGCCACTCATTCCATAAATAGCGTCATCATTATGCCCTAAGGATTTGAAGGACACAACACTCTGGGCCAATGATGCCTTACTTAAAAGAAATACAAGGGCTAATAAGGTAAAAAATTTGTTCATTGGTTGTCAATATTAATTTATTACGTAAAATTCAACTCTAAAATAATTTCCGTGATCATCGCTGCGATACGACAATTCACCACCCATTTCCTGGGTCATCAATTTTGCTATAGAAAGACCTAATCCAAGACGGCTTTCGGTATGCTCTGATGCTTCACTCAACGCATTTAATTTGTTAAACATCGTGGCAAGTTCTTCCTGCCCAATTGGAATGCCTTCATCAATTATTTCGAAAACAAATTTCTGGCGCTGTAAGCCGGTTACAACCCTGATATTATTATTTGTTTGGGAAAATTTTATTGCGTTTGATAATAAGTTTTGAAATACCTGGCCAACAAAAACGCGGTCAAGGTTTACATTTATCGGCGATTTCTGAATGTTATCAACCAGGTGAACATTCTTCATCTGCGCTGTTTCTGTTAATCCTTTAAGGATGTGCTGAACTTCTGTGTTTATATCAAACACTTCGAGTTTAAAACGCATCTCGGGCGATTCGATTTCTTTAACATCCATCAGCTTGTTTAACAGGTATTGCATTTTTTCAGCCGATTCTGAAATATACCCGGTAAGCTCAACCTGGTCTGAGCTTAAACGGTAGCTCTCATCTTTCAGCATATTGTTACTCATGATGATAGAACCGGTGAGGTTTTTTAGATCATGGCCGGCAATATTTATAAAGTTGTTTTTTTGGCTGTCAAGCTTCCGTAATTGCTCATATTGGGCATCAATTATGTTATTTTTTTCAGCAATATCACGATTTTGCTCCTTTAGCTGTTCGTTCGACTTCCCGATCAATAATTGCGAACGCACATCGCGCTCTATTATTTTGTAACGCGCACCGGGAACAAAGCATGAGATTAATGCTATCAGGAAGAAGAACTGGCCACCGTTATTTATAACAAGATCCAAAGTGTAAGTGCTGAACAGGATGAAGAAAATAGCAAGCAATACCATTGCAAGCAGCGCCTGTATAACTGAGTTAACCGGCTCCCAAAACACCATTAGGTTAAAGAAAAGGAAGATGGCGCCGAAAAGTAAATAATAAACATTTAGCTGTTGAATATCAACTATATTACATAATAAGGCCGAGGTAACGGATATTAATAATAATGATATATGTAATAATAATTTGTAATTATAGTTCTTACGTTGAAACAAACTGTAAAGAGCCAATATAACAAGATCGGTAATGATACGAACGATGAAGAACTGGAGCCAAACGTTACTTGCAAAGATAAAATCAACTATGCTAAACAAGGGATAAATAAATAATATCATCCAGATGATATTATTAGTCTGATACCAGGCCTTCTTTGAGATTTCTTTTAAAAGTTCTTCTTTTGTTAATTGAACAAACATTCTTAGTTTTCTTAAATTATGATAAGATTCTTGCTATCTATAAATTTAATTCGTATAAAGTAAATCAAAATATTTAAAACGTTAGTAAACATGTTTTGCACATATAAACATATTGTACACATTCATGCCAGCCGGCTAAAAAACATATTTATACTTATGTTAATTATTGCCATGCCACCCCATATAGCAAAAAGCACTCCAACCACCCCAATTTCCCGGTTAACGGCCTTTAAACGGGCAAAAAGCCTGGATAACGGGATTAGTATATCGTGGTATGAACAAACCTGGAACAAAGATATTTTAGCTAAAAACCCCTTAAAAAGTTCTGATTTTGAACTTTTAAAACAACTTGGCTTTAAAAGTCTCAGGCTTCCGGTGGCTTTTGCCCATTTTGAATCTCAGCATATTCCGGTTGAGCAATTATTTACCCACATTGATAATTTTGTTAAACAATGCAGCTTATACGGGTTTAAGGTAATAATAGATTACCACAACGGTAATTTTAATAACACTAATTATAATACCGAAACCACTAAGCTAATTGACTTGTGGACCAAACTCACCAAACGGTATGCTCATGTTAGCCACGATGCGCTGTTTTTTGAGTTGTATAATGAGCCTCCCCATATGGACCCTCAAATCTGGAAAGACGCTGCTTACAACATTGTTACCGCTATTAGAAAGATTGATAAAGAACGGACATTAATTATAGGCGCCTCAAATTATAACAGCATCTATGAATTGAGCCGATTTGTACGGCTTGCGGATGAAAATGTTGTGTATACATTTCATTTTTATGAACCTTTTTTGTTTACTCACCAGGGCGCTGAATGGATTGGCGACCAGGAATCAACCATTGGGGTGCCATTTCCATATAATGCGGAAAAGTTTCCTGCCCTTAATCAAAAGGCCAAAAACACTGATGGAGAGAAGAATTATGATAAATATAACAAAGATGGCAATGAACAATCTGTAAGGGACAAACTGCAGATAGTGAAAAGCTGGGCAGATAAATACGATGTGCCCATACTTTGCGGCGAATATGGTGTTTATAATAAATATGCTGATATTGATAGCAGGTGCCGGTATATAAAAACGGTACGGCAGGCATTAAAAACTTTAAATATACCGGGTATGATGTGGGATTATAACGGCAACTTTTCTATTTTTACCGGGCAGCCATCAATCAGCAACCTCCCCAACTGCATGAAAGATGCTATTGGCTGTACCCCACAAAAATGATAAGCTTATTGTGGTTATAAATACTAACTTTGCACTATAATATTTATTATGAAATTTTTTGAAGAAAAGAGGCGCGAGGTGATGATACACATCGAAAAATTCATGCTTGAAAAAAAGGATGAATACTTGAAGCCCGTTGATACGATCTGGCAACCATCTGATTTTTTGCCTGATTCGTCGCGCGATACTTTTTTCAGTGAAATTAAAGAATTGCAGGAAAGCGCCCAGGGCTTATCATATGACCTGATAGCCGTGTTAATTGGCGATACCATAACTGAAGAAGCTTTACCGACCTACGAATCATGGTTAACCATGGTGGAAGGCGTGTCCCGAAGTGAAGAAGGCGGCTGGATGCAGTGGACCAGGCATTGGACAGGTGAAGAAAACCGTCATGGCGATTTGCTGAATAAATACCTTTACTTATCAGGGCGTGTAAATATGCGCATGATGGAGGTATCAACCCAATACTTAATATCTGATGGTTTCGACATCGGTACAGGGCACGATCCTTACCGTAACTTTATATATACCTCATTCCAGGAATTAGCCACCAATGTATCACATCGCCGTGTTGCCTCGCAGGCAAAAAAAGACGGTGATACGCTGTTGTCAAAAATGTGTGGTGTAATAGCCAGCGATGAGGCCCGCCATGCCAAGGCTTATAAATATTTTATTGAAAAGATCTTTGAAGTTGATCCGAACGAAGCCATGGTTGCTTTTGAGGATATGATGCGGAAAAAGATTGTTATGCCGGCTCATTTCTTACGCGAGGTTGGTTTAAAAATAGGCCAAACTTTCGGGCACTTTACTGATGCAGCACAACGCCTGGGGGTGTATACCGCGATTGACTATGTTGACATTTTAAAAGAGCTGATAGAAGACTGGCATATTGAAAGCATGGTTGACCTGAACGAAACCGGCGAAAAAGCACGCGATTATATCATGAACCTGCCCAACCGTTTATTGCGCGTTGCCGAAAGGATGAAAAATCCGGGGCTTGAATATAAGTTCAGCTGGATAAACGGATAGTTTTGAGGTAGAGGTTAAAGGCAAAAGGTGAAGGGTGAAAGGTTTTAATTCCTGACCCTAATAATCGACCTATAAAAGCACCTTTAACCTTTTGCCTTTCAGCTTTCATCTCCTTTTTCTACTTTAAATCCGGGCTTTACATAGTCTTTCGGTTTATAATCATCCGGAATCTGTATGGTATTTCCATCGCGTAAAGCAGTGTAATGCGGCGACATGATCTCTACGCCGGCCTCGTTAAACTTGTCCTGGATATTTTGATGAAGGTTTGAATAGATAACCGCCATTTTATGCGATAGGGAGGTATAGGCATTCACCTGGTACGTAACATTAAAATCATTCAAATCGGTTTGTAAAATAAATGGCTTGGGCTCAGTCAATATACCTTCCGTAGCTAAAGCCGCATCAATCATTAAACCATGGATAATATGCCATGGTGTATCGTACCCGATTGTTATGCTGGTGTGTAATATCAACCCCAGGTTTTTTGACGATGTGGTGTAATTAGTGACAGCCCCACCCAATATTGTAGAGTTTGGAACTGTTATGTCTTCGTTTTTTATAGTGCGGATGCGGGTTATCAGTAAATTTTTCTCTACAACATCCCCGGTAATTTCCCCAACTTTTACCCGGTCGCCTATTTTAAAAGGGCGCATATAGGTAATTACCAAACCAGCAACCATGTTTGAGATAGCCGAAGATGAACCAAATGAAAAGAGCACACCCAGGAAAACCGTTACCCCCTGGAAAATTTTTGAATCGGAACCGGGCAGATAAGGAAAAATCACCACGAACATAAAGGCATAAAGCAAAACCCTTATAATATTATATGTTGGAATAGCCCATTCGGGATAAAAGCCTTTTATAGTAAACGAACCATGTGAAATTTCATCGGCTATAAACTTTATCAGCTTAACAATATAATGGGTCACCAAAAAGATAACTGCGATGGTTAATAAATTGGGGATATAATGCAGAATGCTAAGCAGGATAGCCTTTACCGGGTTTATTACATAACTAAGCAGCTCGGTAGCAATGGGCTTTGTCCATGGGAAAACTAAAAATGCAAGGGGCAGCGCCAGGTACACAAGCAAAATAATAACCAGTAAACGTAAAATACGCATGGCATTTGTGATGAATGGCAATACCCGGTTTGCATAACCTATTGGTGCACCTTGCTCGCCTAATTTGGCTATCCTGCTTTCCCAGGCTTTTAGCAGCCTGGCATTTAACCACCTGAAAGCCCGGTTTACCAGCCAGATCAGCAGCAGTAACGCAAACAAAACTGCAATTGCCTCAAGTATGCTAATAATTATGTCTTTAACGCTATTGTTTTTAAATACGTTGCCGAGCCGAGTTTTTAAAATGTTAAGGTAATTTGCAGCAAGCTGTGGCCTGTCTAACTCAGAGAATTTAGCATCGGCATTATTTACAGCCATTATCAATTGCGCTTTATAGCTGATGACAGATAAAACGGAATCATTCTTTAATACCAGGGAATCCGGGTTAAAGTCAAGACGTGAAATAACATCGCTGATGCGTTTGCTTACAATTTGAGCCCGTTCTTTAGTTTCGAATAAGCCCTGCCCGGCGTAAAGCTTAAAAAGCGTATCCCTGTTAACAATTACGGGTTCGCCCTGATCAGGATCGGGTTTTTGTGCTTTTGCAATTGATACGGAGATCAATAAAAATAAAATAAGGCAAAGGTGGCGGAGCATAGGCAGGTTTTTATGCTTAAAGCTACAAAAAATTGTTATCCTTCTAAAACCAGCGTTACTTTTCCCTCTCCAGCCAATTCTTCAAAAAGACCATTTAAAATTGATTCAACGGTTAGTGAGTTTACATCGTCAACATAATGCTCCGAGCGGGTAATTTGCAATGTTGTACCCACTATTTCAAAACGGAACAAAAAGCCTTCATAAATTTCAGGCTCTGAAATTTCCACTGCGCCGTTATTCATTTCAATAATAAAACTCAGATCCGTTTGTTTTTGCTGATGAAACAGCGGGTTTAATTTCTGCTGCAGGAGTGCAAGCAACTGATCGGGTGTAATGGTTTTATGGAGATCCAGAATTTTCATAAGAGATATGTGTTACTTAAATAGTACAAGTGCATGTTAATATTGTTTCGACATTGTAATATCAGTTTATAATTCCGCTGCTTTTTACTTTAAGCTTTCTGCTTTCCGCTCAAATACCGGATATTTACTTACCAAACGTCAACTATATGAAATATAAATTATTAGGTCGGTCGGGCCTCAAAGTTTCGGAATTATGCCTGGGTACCATGGGCTTTGGTACTGAAGGCGGCTGGGGCGCCGATAAGGACGCCAGTTTTGAAATTATGGATGCCTTTGCCAACGCCGGCGGCAACTTTATAGATACTGCCAATGTCTACAAGCTGGGCACTAGCGAGAAAATAATAGGGGAGTACATCAGCAACCACGACCGTGATTACTTTGTATTAGCTACCAAATACGCTTTAAAGGATAATGTGACCAACCCCAATGCATCAGGCAATAACCGCAAAAATATGATGCGCAGTGTTGAGGAAAGCCTTAAACGCTTGAAAACTGATTTTATAGACCTGCTTTACCTGCATATTTGGGATGATATAACCCCAATAGACGAGGTATTACGGGCTATGGATGACCTGATTAAGCAAGGCAAGGTAAATTATGCCGCCATAAGCGATACGCCTGCATGGGTTGTTGCCAAAGGAAATACCCTTGCCGAACTGATGGGCTGGAGCCAGTTTGTGGCTTTGCAGGTTGAATACAGCTTGCTTGCCCGGACACCCGAACGGGAACTGATGCCGATGGCCAAGCATTTTGGTATCACGGTTACCCCCTGGGCGCCGTTGGGCGGGGGCGCATTAACTGGTAAATACCTGCGCGGGGAACCGGGCCGGATAAAAGCTGAAAGTGTTCGGCGGAACGACAGGAGTGCTGCAATTACAAAAGTTGTGGTAGAGATAGCCGGCGAACTTGGTGTTTCACCGGGTAACGTAGCTTTAAAGTGGACCACACAACAAGGCTTTTCGTCCATCCCTATTGTAGGTGCAACAAGGATAAGCCAGCTGGAAGATAACCTTAAAACTATTGATGTTGAGTTAAGCGAAGCCCATCTGCAAAGGCTGGATGAAGTAAGCGCTATTCAGTTAGGTTTCCCCGGGGATTTTTTCAGGGAAGAGGCGGTTAAAACAAATACTTTTGGCGGCTTTTATGATAAGGTTGAAAAACGTGTTTAATTAAAAAAGTGCCTTATTTACTCGAAAACCCTTGTTTTAGAGCTTTAGGCTTTTAAACAAGGGTTAATTGTCCGAGTGATAAGGTTTAGGGACTTGATAAAATTAGGACTAAAACGTGTACAAACAACACCGTATTTTCACCCATTTTTTCCGGGTGTTTTCCGCAGGGTTTTTGCGTATAACCCGCAATTGTTAACTTTTAATATTGTTTTATTGAGTAGTAATTAATTATCGATCAATAAGTACTTCAGAGCTAAAAGGAATAAATTCTATGGATTTCGTAGAAAACTAAAAACCCCGGTATGTTTTAGCATAACGGGGTTTTTAAATTTGAATTATTAAATATGAATTATTCCATTGAGCCTGAGCCAACCCCGATAGGACTTAATAATATATTATCCAGGTATGGCTTATCACCATCCTTGAAGTTTAATATATCAAACAGTGATTTGGATATATGATTCATCTCTCCCACAAACGTCATATAAGATAGATAGAAATTTGTATTGTCTACGGGCCCATTACCTGATGAAGCTGGTTTAGGAAAGTTACAACCTGCCTGGTAATTGTATATAAATGGTTGGATAATCGTTCGACCTGACTTCTTTAAGTTATTAATCAATTCGGGATCCTGTTTTAAAGAATTCACCGCTTTTGTTAATCCATCAATAATGACCGTTGTTGAGTCTGCATCACCACTAAAGGATAGATTTGCCACTTCTCCCTGAGGATCAACTTTAAACTTGATAAAAATACAGCCGATTCTGCAAAACTTTGAAAGAGCAACTGAATCAGGGTGGTAATTGTGAAAAATGTAATCACCAATTTTAGGATAATCAGGGGCTTTTACCTGTGCAGATAAAATTAGTGGACTTAAAAGTATCAGTACAGTTAGAATAAATGCATTGGCTTTTTCTATCATATTAATTATTGAACTAAAGTGCAAGTCGTTCAGATGGCCTCTCTTTCGAGGACAAAATTGGTCTAATTTTTCTGTATTGTAGGATAAAGCAATATATATACAGGTAGATTGATGAATATAGTTTTTGGGTCTTTCCTTCTGATTGAATCAAGTGTATTAAGAAGCTGGCTTACTACATTATTTGGGTTGTAGGTATGATCAGAGGATTTGGGTATGCAGGTTTCAGTATTATCAATCGCTAAATAAAAGACAATAGAATGTCCATTAATTTTCATTTTCGGAGGAAACTGGTAACCTAAAATGAATTTTAAGTTCCTTATTCCTTTTTGTGGGTCATTTATAAAGTCATAGCTGACTATTTTATTTTGATGATCAGTTTTAACGCTTACAATTGCAAACATCCATTCGCAATTGGATTTCAGTTCTTCCGGGAATCTGTAATTTTTTTGAATGAACTGACTGAAATCCGAAAGATTCCGCGTCTGGCTTTTCGCTAATATTGGAAAGGCAAGGGTGATAAAAATAATAACTATTGTTGATTTGTACATGGTGTTCCTTGTGTGCCGTTTTTGTAACTTGTGTTTGCAATTTCAAAAAGAACAAACCCAATAATTAATTTTACTGTGACAGGTCTTAGGAGATGTTTTTTCATGTGTAAAAGGTTTGTTTTACGAAGCTAAAAACATTTGAGGATAAATCCACTTAAACCCATAAAACTAAAAACCCCGGTATGTTTTAGCACACCGGGGTTTTAATTGTAAGGCTGTTTTACTTACTTCTGCTCTTCTTCTTCAGGCTTTTTGTTTTCGCCTTCAGCTTTGCGGGCAACTATTTTAATTTCGCCAGATTCTTTGTCGTAATCTACTTCCATTGTATCGCCTTCGGCAAGTTCGCCTTTTAAGATTTCTTCAGCAATCGGGTCTTCCAGGTATTTCTGGATGGCACGTTTTAACGGACGTGCACCAAATTGCGAATCATAGCCCTTGTCGGCAATAAACTCTTTAGCGCCTAAAGTAAGCTCAATTTTGTAACCTAATATGTTAACCCTGTTAAACAGGAAGCCTAACTCGATATCGATGATCTTGAAGATCTCGTCTTTACCTAATGAGTTAAACACAATTACGTCATCAATACGGTTCAAAAACTCAGGAGCGAAAGCGCGTTTCAATGCATTTTCAATTACCCCTCTTGAGTGTGAATCGGCCTGGATGGTTTTTGCGCTGGTGGTAAAACCAACACCCTGTCCAAAGTCTTTCAACTGGCGTGCGCCAATATTCGAGGTCATAATGATGATCGTATTCCTGAAATCAACCTTGCGGCCTAATGAGTCGGTCAGCTGGCCTTCATCAAGCACCTGTAGCAGTATGTTAAATACATCAGGGTGCGCTTTCTCAATTTCGTCAAGCAATACTACTGCGTATGGTTTGCGGCGCACCTTTTCAGTTAATTGTCCGCCTTCTTCATACCCTACATAGCCCGGAGGCGCTCCAACCAAACGTGATACGGCGAATTTTTCCATGTACTCGCTCATGTCAATCTGGATCAGCGCATCTTCGGTATCAAACATAAAACGTGCAAGCTCTTTGGCAAGCTCTGTTTTACCAACACCGGTAGGCCCCAGGAATATAAATGAACCAATTGGCTTTTTAGGATCTTTTAAGCCGGCACGCGTGCGTTGTATAGCGCGGGTCAGTTTTTTAATAGCCTCATCCTGGCCAATAATTTTACTTGCAACAGTATCAGCCATATGCAACAGCTTCTGGCTATCGGCCTGCCCAACACGCTGAACAGGGATACCGGTCATCATAGAAACCACTTCGGCAACATTATCTTCGGTAACTGTATAACGTTTTGATTTTGTTTCAGCTTCCCATATTGCCTTAGCCTGCTCTAATTCTTCCAGCAAATGTTTTTCAGTATCGCGCAGTTTGGCAGCTTCTTCGTATTTCTGGCTGCGTACAACCTTGTTTTTCTCAACCTTTATCAGCTCGATCTTCTGCTCAATATCCAAAATGTTTTGCGGCACATGGATATTGGTTAAGTGAACGCGCGAGCCTGATTCGTCCAAAGCATCAATAGCCTTATCCGGTAAAAAACGATCAGTTATATACCTTGTAGTTAAATTCACACAAGCGTTAATAGCTTCAGGAGTGTAAGTAACGCCATGATGCTCTTCATATTTTTCTTTTATCCTGTTCAGGATCTCGATGGTTTCGTCGGGTGTAGCCGGTTCAACCATTACCTTTTGAAAACGACGGTCTAAAGCGCCATCTTTTTCAATATACTGGCGGTATTCATCTAAAGTTGTTGCGCCAATGCATTGGATCTCTCCACGTGCCAAAGCCGGTTTAAACATGTTTGAAGCATCCAGCGAGCCTGAAGCGCCGCCTGCGCCAACTATAGTATGGATCTCATCGATAAATAAAATAACGTCAGGTGATTTTTCCAGTTCGTTCATTACCGCTTTCATGCGTTCTTCAAACTGGCCGCGGTATTTTGTACCGGCAACAAGCGAAGCAAGATCTAAAGTAACTACGCGTTTGTTAAACAAAACACGCGATACCTTACGCTGCACTATGCGCAATGCCAAACCTTCGGCAATGGCTGATTTACCAACACCTGGCTCACCTATTAATATTGGGTTATTCTTTTTACGGCGTGAAAGGATCTGTGATACCCTTTCAATTTCTTTCTCGCGGCCTACAATCGGGTCAAGCTTGCCATCTTCGGCAGCTTTTGTTAAATCGCGGCCAAAATTGTCAAGTACAGGCGTTTTTGATTTAATGTCAGATACTTTTTTAGGCTGACTAAATGACTCTTCCTCTTTGAAATCGTCATCTCCTCCGGTTGGCGACCCGGGCATTTCGTCGGTTACATCGTTTTTATGCGACTCTACCTCGCTTTTAAAAATTTCGTAATTCACGTTAAACTGCATTAAAATTTGTGATGCGATATTGTCCTCATCGCGAAGTATAGAAAGCAGCAAATGCTCGGTTCCTATTACATCGCTTTTAAAAATTTTAGCTTCCAGGTAAGTGATCTTTAATACTTTTTCTGCCTGCTTGGTTAGCGGGATACTGCCAATATGTACGTTTGTTCCTATAGTCCCTTTCACTGCATCCTCAACAGAACGCCTTAATTTAGCTGTATCAACAGTTAATTCTTTCAATAATTTAATTGCAACACCATCACCATCCCTTATCAATCCCAGCAAAAGGTGCTCCGTTCCAATATAATCATGCCCCAGGCGCAAGGCCTCTTCTCTGCTATATTGTATAACGTCTTTAACCCGTGGCGAAAATTTAGCTTCCATATATATCCTTCCGATTTATGAACGTCCTAATGTATTAAATTGTTTCAACAATCAAGACGTGTTGTTTTACACATATCAACAATATTATTGCCAAGTTTTTAAGTTATACCTAAAGCAGACATTACTGTGATATTCCTATTACAAAATTCAAATTTTGTTTAGCAATTTTATAAATAAAACACACAACCACAATAGATTTTATAAAAAAAACGTGGATTTATATGTTTTTGATATAATTATGATGAAATAGTTTAATAATGTATACGTATGTCAGCCAAATAAGGTGTCGTTGGCAGATAAATAAATTAATAATATGACATTAAGGCATGGGGATAGAGATTAGAGACCGGAGATTAGAGATTAGGAATTAGAGGTTAATTGGGTTGATTAGGTTAGAAAGTTCTTATCGTTATGCTTAGATGCGATAAAATGGCAACGGCATGCTGCCAATGATATCGGCCCCGATGCCGGTTAATTTCTCAGGCGACTTTACGAATGCGTCGCCATTTTTAATTATTTCGGTTGATTTTTTTTAAACAGCGCTAACTGTGTTATTTTGAGCAGCCTCTTTTATGGAATTTCTTCCTGAATTGGGACGAGATGGTATGATGATACATGTTTCGGGGATAACGGCAATAACGGCGGAAACTGGAAAAAACAAATGCTCGCGGGATTGGGGACGTTTTACGAAAAGTGCTGACACCAATTTGTCAGTGCTTTTCGCTTTTTTTGGCATGGCAGGTAAGGTAAAAAGTGCCTTGCTATTGTAGAAACGCACTTTTTAACAATCAAGGTCGACTATTTGCTGTTACACCCTGTTAACCTTGTTACACTGTAACAGTGGCGTACCACCGACCGGGACAACACACAGCCAAACGCCAAATAATAAATAAACTCAACCAACTTAATCAACCTAATCCAACTTAATCAACTATTCCCTAATTTAGCCATCTGATTACCGTGATTAACTAATCGCTAAATCACCCATTCACTAAATCACCAATTAAAAGATATGGCAGACGAAAAAATAATTTTTTCAATGGCAGGGGTTAGTAAGGTCTACCCTCCGCAAAAAACAGTTTTAAAAAACATTTATCTATCGTTTTTTTATGGCGCCAAAATAGGCGTCATTGGTTTAAATGGCTCGGGTAAGTCGTCCTTATTAAAAATTATAGCCGGGATAGATAAAACAAATATTGGCGAAGTAGTTTTTTCTCCTGGATATACGGTAGGTTACCTGAGCCAGGAGCCGGAGCTTGACCCTAACAAAACCGTAAAGGAAGTTGTAGAAGAAGGGGTGGCTGAAACTACAGCATTGCTAAAAGAATACGAAGACATCAACGAAAAATTCGGTCTTGAAGAATATTATGGCGATGCCGATAAAATGGATAAGCTGATGGCCCGCCAGGGTGAGCTACAGGATAAAATTGACGCCACAAACGCCTGGGAGCTTGATGTGAAGCTGGAGCGCGCCATGGATGCCCTGCGTTGCCCTGATCCTGATGCCAAAATTTCGGTATTATCAGGTGGTGAGCGCCGTCGTGTGGCTCTGTGCCGCCTGTTATTGCAGGAGCCGGATGTTTTATTACTGGATGAGCCTACCAACCACCTTGACGCGGAATCGATAGACTGGCTTGAACAGCATTTAAAACAATATAAAGGAACCGTTATAGCGGTAACCCACGACCGTTACTTTTTGGATAATGTGGCCGGATGGATCCTGGAGCTTGACAGGGGAGAGGGCATTCCATGGAAAGGGAATTATTCTTCATGGCTTGAGCAGAAAGCTAAACGCCTGGCCCAGGAAGATAAAACAGAAAGCAAACGCCAGAAAGCTTTGGAGCGCGAATTGGAGTGGGTGCGGATGGGGCCGAAGGGGCGTCATACCAAGTCAAAAGCGCGTTTATCAAACTATGACAAATTAGCATCTGAGGAAACAAAGGACAGGGAAGAAAAGCTGGAATTGTTTATTCCGCCGGGCCCGCGTTTGGGTAATATAGTTATTGAGGCCAACGGGGTAAGTAAATCATACGGCGATAAATTGTTATTTGATAACCTGAGCTTCTCTTTGCCTCCAGCGGGTATAGTAGGAATTATTGGCCCGAATGGCGCCGGTAAAACTACACTGTTCCGCCTGATCACAGGGCAGGATCAACCGGATGCAGGTACCTTCCGTGTTGGTGAAACAGTGGCCCTTGGCTATGTTGACCAGCTGCATGATGACCTTGACCCTAATAAGTCTGTTTGGGAAAATGTAACCGGTGGGCTGGAAACCATTATGGTGGGTAACCGCCCGTTGAACTCGCGTGCTTATGTATCGCGTTTTAACTTTAACGGGGCTGATCAACAAAAGAAAGTTGGCGTGCTGTCAGGTGGCGAACGGAACCGGGTGCATCTTTCTATCACCCTTAAAAAAGGGTCGAATGTTTTATTGCTGGATGAGCCAACCAATGATATCGACGTAAACACTTTGCGTGCACTGGAAGAGGCGCTTGAAAACTTTGGCGGCTGCGCAGTAGTGATCAGTCACGATAGATGGTTTTTAGATAGGATCTGTACGCACATCCTTGCTTTTGAAGGCAACAGCCAGGTTTACTTTTTTGAGGGAAATTATTCGGATTATGAAGAGAACCGTAAAAAGCGCCTGGGTGATATTGCGCCGAAAAGAATTAAGTATAAGAAGTTGACGGTGTAAACGTAACTACAGCTAACCCGACAGATTTACGAAGTTTTCAAAACTTCGTAAATCTTTTTCTAATTTAAAACTAAAATTTATTCGTGCGGTTAAATTGATAATGAAGTATAAACATAACCTAAGCACACTTCTGATTATCCCCCTAATATTTTTGAGTGTAAAATCCTACAGCCAGGCCCGAAGCGGGATTGGCTTTGCCTATGGTCCTAACAAGCCTTTTTCCAACGATTATAACTGGGGCAGCGGTTTCCAGGTGCTTGGTAATATAACCTTAAGTGATAAATGGGCCATAGTTCCAAATTTTGGATATGACAGGCTGAATTCCAAGAACAGGATCTATTATGATCCCGCTAATTTTAATTACAGAAGAGCATTTAATATCGACTTGTTTTACCTGGGCGCAATGGGTAAATATTGCTTTAACAAATACGTATTTGCAAAGGCCGGCCCCATACTTTACGCAGGCGGCGGAAACGAAGACATAGCTGCATTGGGGATTGGCGGCACAGCGGCCGGCGGCGTTAATTTAATTCTCGATAGGCATAGTACTATAGAGGCATCATTGTATACCACGGTGATAAATATAGAATCGTCGGGCAATGGAATTACTCCTGTTGCAGGATTGAGGTTTGCTTATGTTTTTAATTTTAGGGGTGTAGATTAAAATCCATCGTTATGAACGGTTGTATTCCAAAAAAAAAATGCCACCCCTAATCCGGGTGGCATTTTACTATTTGTCAAATCGTCCTACCAAACCTTCACCCTATCCTTTTCATCCCTGTACATTTTATCGCCCGGCTTAATCCCGAATGCTTTATAAAATTCAGGCATATTTGATACCGGCCCGATAACCCGGTACATCCCTGGTGAGTGCGGATCAACATTAATTAACATCCTCGTTAACTCATCGCTTCTTTTTGAACGCCACACCTGCGCGCATGACAGGAAGAAACGCTGATCAGGTGTAAAGCCGTCTATTTTGGTATTGCCTTTTCCCTGTGGGGTGTTTTTAAATGCCTGGTAAGCAATTGCAAGTCCGCCAATATCGGCAAGGTTTTCGCCTTGTGTTAAATTACCATTTACATGAATGTTGTTTAAAACCGTAAACTGGTTGTACTGGTCAATCATCACTTGTACCTTAGTTTTAAACTTTTCGGCGTCTTCTTTGGTCCACCAGTCCTTCAGGTTGCCATCTTTGTCGTACTGACGGCCCTGGTCGTCAAAACCGTGGGTCATTTCATGTCCAATCACCAGGCCTATGGCGCCGTAATTGATGGCATCGTCCGCATCATTGTCAAAAAACGGGTATTGCAGAATCCCCGCAGGAAAAACTATTTCATTAAAAGTTGGGTTATAATAAGCATTTACAGTTGGGGGTGTCATCGTCCATTCCGATCTGTCAACCGGTTTATTTACTTTTTTCAGCCCTTCATTATAATCATGTTTTGCTATTGCCTGTAAGTTGCTGTAATAGCCGTCCTTATTTATGTCAACATCGTCATAGGTTTTCCATTTGTCAGGGTAGCCTATTTTTTTAACAATAATATCAAGCTTGGCGATAGCCTGTTTTTTTGTTTCGGGGCTCATCCAATCCAGCTTTTCAATCCGATCGCGGTATACGCTCTGCAGGTTATTTACCAGGGCCAGCATGCGCTGCTTGGCTTCCGGGGTGAAATATTTTTTAACATAAAGCTGCCCCAGCAGTTCACCCAGGCCTCCATCAACTTTATCTACAATAGTTTTCCATCGTTCCTTCTGCCGCTTCTGGCCATTCAGTGTTTTTCCATAAAACGCGAAATGGGCATTAACGAAACTTTTACTCAGCGAGGTAGCCGCACCATCAAGTACTCCAAAGGCAGCTTTATCCTTCCATGCTGTAATAGGCTGATTTTTTAGTAATGAATCAAGCCCCTTATAATATGCAGGCTGACCAACCAAAACGGTATCGGTTTTTAAACCCATTAATTGAAAAGCGCCTGCAAGGTCAAGGTCGGGCATTTGTTTCTGAAAATCTGCTGATGTGAATTTGTTATAGTTTTTTTGCGGATCACGCAGTTCCTCGGGGCTTAAATGTGATTTGGCTATTTCGGTTTCCAGCTTTAAAATGCCATCCGCTTTTGATGCCGCCATTTGAGGATCAACACCGGTAAGGGTAAATAATTTAGCGATATATTTAACGTACTCATCCCTTATTTTCTTAGAGGCTGAATCAGTTTTAAAATAATACCCCTTTTCAGGAAGCGTTAAGCCGGTTTGATCAAAGTGGGCCACGTTTTTGGTGCTGATCTTATCATCAGGAGAAACATAAAAGCCTAATAAAAAGCCATCTCCGTTCTTAAAACCGGCGGCCGCCAGCTGCCAAAGTCCTTTATAATCTTTAACAGTATCTATTTTAGCCAGCAGGGGCTTTACAGGGTCATAACCCAGCTTTTCAATAGTTGCGGTATCCATTCCGCTTTTATAAAGGTCGGCAACCTTTTGCTCTTTACTACCCGCCGGGTTATCATCGACAGACACATCATCAAGTATGCTGTGCAGGTGTTTTTGGTTATCGTTATAAAGAATATTGCCAAGGCCCCAACTGTTCTCATCCCCGGGTATTTTGGTGTCCTTTATCCATTTGCCATTGCCATATAAAAAAAAGTTATCGCCCGGTTTTACGGTTGTATCCATTCCGGATTTATCAAAAAATACAGTGCGCTTCGGTACATCTGCGTCTTTTTGATGCTGTTTACAGCTCACTGCAACAACTGCCGGGATCGCAAGCAAAAGGTATTTTATTAATTTCATGTTCGATTTTTGTTGTTTTATCAATAAATGTATCAGAAAATATCCGGTTTTTATAATTATGATAAATATGCTATGATTTCTCTGATCTGTTTTTAACCTCACCGATTTTCAAATATTGCGAATACGTTAATTATGCCATTTTTTTAACTTTAACGATAGGCTATTTCTCCGTTTTTCGTCATCAAATCTTCAAATCAACGCATCTTCAAATTGCTTTCATCCGCACATCTGCACATTTCTCATCCCCGCATCTACCTCC
>Ga0193702_1000207_pt1 | contig 24083 bp, 24 predicted proteins | sample U3a1metaG_FD_143060 | JGI IMG/M metagenome (GOLD analysis project Ga0193702, IMG submission 143060) | Soil microbial communities from a riparian zone of the East river system, Colorado, United States - U3a1 | ecosystem: Environmental > Terrestrial > Soil > Riparian zone | place: USA: East River... | reverse complement strand
TTCAGCCACCTGGAAATTGTCGGCGCTACTATACAGATGTTGTTAAAAGGGGTCAATGGCGAATTAAAGGACGCGGCTGATCAATCCGAGATCATGCAGGTCATGAACGGCAAAGCAGCGAAGGAAAACATTATTCATGAGGCTCTGAGAGCCAACCCGCAATTCCCAATCATTACAGGCGGCGGCGTTACCCCTAGGAACAGTCAGGGCATTCCCTGGTGTGCGTCCTATATTAACTCCAACGGTGACCTGACTGTTGACTTGCGGAGTAATCTTGCTTCAGAATCGCGGGCCAAATTGGTTTACGAGCACCTGATGAAGTTCACAGATGACCCGTACATTCACGAAACGCTGTCGTTCCTGATGACCCGGGAAGTGACCCATTACAAAATGTTTGAAGCGGCACTGGATAGCATTCAGCCTAATTTTCCTCCTGCAGTCCTTGCTGCCGACCCACGCTATTTGCAGCAAGCCTATAATTTTTCGGAAGGAACCATTCGAGGTCCGTGGAATGAGGGAGAGATCAAGGGTATGGGCAAAGAGTTCATTTACGTGGAAAACCCGATCGCCTATGTACAGGAAACAGACGGCCTAACCAAATTGCCTGATGACTATAGTAAAGAACTGAAAGCCACGGAAAAACTCGACAAGGATATGAGCAAAGTGAAAAGTACCGAAGTAAAAGAGGCGGAGCCAAAAGGCGTGGCGCAATGGAGCACTTATTAATCAAAAGCGACATCTAATAAAAGATAACTATGAAAAAGATCACCTACATTACACTGATTGCCGGAGCTGCCTGCCTGATTCAAGCTTGTTCAGGCCCCAAAGACAGCAAAGCCAGCGCCGACAGCGTGAACACTGCAAAGTCAGACACCGCTAAAAAAGACTCATCAGTAGCGGCCGTCGATAAAGATGACGCCAAATTCGCTGTAGCCGCCGCAAACGGCGGGATGGCCGAAGTTGAACTGGGCCAACTGGCGCAACAAAAAGCGACTAATGCCAAGGTAAAGGATTTCGGTGCTATGATGGTAACGGATCATACCAAAGCGAACGACGAAATGAAGGCTTTAGCTAAATCCAAGGGCATCACCCTGCCGGTAGCCATCGACACGGACGAACAGAAAGTAAAAGACGACCTTTCCGCTAAAACCGGCGCTGATTTCGACAAAGCTTATGTCAGCAATATGATCGACGACCATAAAAAAGACATCAAAGAATTTGAAGATGCGTCAAAAAATTGCAAGGATGCAGACCTGAAAGCCTTTGCGACAAAGACTTTACCTACTTTGAAAATGCACCTGGACGCGATCCAAAAGATCCATGATGACATGAAATAATAAAATTGCAAAACAGTTCTGTTACGAAAACCGCCTGCTTTTAGGCGGTTTTCTTTTTAGCCGGGAATGGCCGGGCGTAAATATTGGGGAGCATTACCAGCAGGTTGTTCAGCACTGCCTGATCAGAGCAGGAGGCTTACAATGGTTGTACCAGCCGGTTGAGGGTAGTCATATTGTGTACGGCCGCACCCATTGTATTGTTAAAATAAGCATATACCCTTTTACCATCGGCCAGCCACTGGCTGATGTACTGCGCATACTCCGTCAAAAAATCATCGGGATAGCTGCCGCGGTAGCCGCCGTTTGGGCCGTGGAAGCGCAAGTAAACAAAATCCAGGTCGAGGGGCTCCTGCGGGGCGGCAGAAGCGGGCAGGTCATGGACAACCATGGTCATATTCAGCCCGGCCAGTAACAGGTCGGTTTGCTCCTGGTATAATGAGGGATGCCTGAACTCAACCGCGATATCCCAGGAATCGTCTGCCTGCCGCACCGTTTCCAGCAAGCGGTTGATTTGCGGGAACTGTGCAGTGCGGACACTGGGCGGGAACTGGATCAATAAACTGCCTTTCTTCTCGCCAGCTGCATTGATCGCATGCATAAAACGGCTTATATCTTCAGGGCTAAATACTAAGCCCTTTTCGTGCGTAATCCCTTTCCAAAGTTTGAAGGTAAACCGGAAATGTGCCGGAACGCTTTCGCTCCACTTACGGATGGTGGCCGCCTGCGGGATCTTATAGAAGGAACTGTTGATCTCGATACTGTTGAACAGTGAGGCATAATAACAGAGCCGGCTTTTATCCTGGAACTCCGGCGGGTAAGCCGCTTTATTGGGTACCGGCAATACGAGGCCGCTGGTACCGGCATAGAATTCAGGCTGGACCATTTCCCTCCTGTAAGCGGGTCAACCGGTAGGTGATCGTCGCAAATACCGCGAAAACCACGTGCGCCGGAACCAGTTGTATATAATAGTTTTTGAAATTGATCCAGGGCGGCAGCGGGTGCGCCTTAAAGGTGGCCTTCCAGATCAGCACGGCGATGGCGCCGCTGAGCACGCCGATTAGCAGGCCATTTTTGACCGTGGGTTTGATGGTGCCGTTCTCCCAAAGCTCTATATAGACTGCAGCAAACAAAATACCCACTGCATAATGCGCCCCCCAGCCGGCTACCCGCAGCCACTTTTTAGAAATTCCGGGCGCAAGCCGCTTGATCATAGTCGATAAATGTTCCGGTTCGCTGAAATCCTCTTTGGCAAGTGCTGAGACCAGGTAACTGAACAAGGTCATCACATTCGTGCCCATGATACCCGAAAGGGCTATTTTTGCTGATTTATTCATGCTGCTCTGTTTATAATTATATACTCCTATTTTAGTTTAAGGCGTTTAAGATTTCCCTGATCGAAAAATGTGCCCCGCAAACAAATTCATCCGCTGCCCCATAATAGATCGTTAAACGGTCGCCGTCCACAATGTGCCCGTTCGTAAAAACTACGTACCCAAAGAAACCGCTCAATTCATAAGTTTCTATTGGTACCATAATCGGTTCGATGGTACGGGAAATAACGTGGGCGGGATTATTAATATCCATCAGGAATGCGCCAAGGCAATACTGTTGTTGTGCATTCGCGCCATGATAGATCGCCAGCCAGCCCTGCTCAGTACGTATGGGCGCGGCGCCGGCGCCTACACGGGCACTGTCCCACAGCCCAGGGCGCGTTTTGACAAGGCATTGGTGGTTGCCCCATTGCAGGCCATCAGACGATTCCGCCAGCCAGATATAATTCCCGCCGATCTCCCTGCTACTGGGCCGGTGCAAACAATAATATTTACCATCAACCTTTTCTTCAAAGATCGCACAGTCTTTGTTATGTGGCGGCAGGATCATGCCACATGGTTCAAAATGCAGCCAGTCCCGGGTGGTTTGCAGGCCAACGCCCACACCACTGTCTGATACTGCGGTATAGGTCAGATAATAGGTATCGTCTATTTGCGCTACCCGGCAATCCTCTATTCCAAACCGTTCGAGGTAACCTTTACCGAACAGCGACGCATGGTCGTCCCGCTCTTTAAAATGTATGCCATCATCGCTGCATAATAACCGTAAATGGGAGATCGTGGTCAGGTAATCCAGTCCTTTATAATTGATCACCCGCGCATCCGTCGCTACCAGGTCGGGATCATTTAACGGCACTTCAATTATTTCAGTATTTCCGGTAGCGTTAAGTGCCGGGAAAAACAGCACGCCTTCTTTTTGCACCACCCCTTCAGCAACACGGACAAGCAGCCAGATTTTACCCTGGAAGCGGAACACGCCGGGATTTAGAAGGCTGATGATTTGCAAGCCTTCGCTGCTGGCTTTCAGGTCTTTGGGCAGTAATAAAGGATTTTCGGGGAATCGTTTGGCGATATCTTTCATGGCATGGTTTCATCGCTGTTGATTTTTGCCAGGTCTTTGGTAGCCGGCCCGGTTAATACACGGCCATCAATATCGTAGCGCGCACCATGGCAGGGGCAGTCCCAACTGCGTTCCACAGCGTTCCAGCCAACTATACAAGCCGCATGGGTGCAGGTGGGGTTAAGCGCGTGTATCTCGCCTTCCATATCTTTATAGGCAGCGACTTTTTGACCATCAACTTCCACCACTTTACCCGTTCCGGGTTTCAGACGTTTAATGGAATCCGTTTCCTGCACCTTAAACCGGTCGGCAATAAAATGATAAGCTACATCCGCATTTTCTTTGACAAACTCAGTAAAGCCGTCAATGGGTTTGATCCGGGACGGGCTGAACACTTTTTCGTATTTCGTCTTTTTATCCAGGATCAAATCAGCTAATATTTTGGCCGAAATGCTGCCCAGCATCATACCATTGCCGTTAAAGCCGGTAGCGCAATAAATGCCGTCAATGTGCCCGATATAGGGAAACCCGTCCACGGGGATATAATATTGCGAAGACCACCGATAATCAACGGATGCCACCTTATAATATTTGCGGGCATATTTCTCCAGGCCGGCAAACGCTTTTTCAGGATCATCATGCCCGGTCTTGTGGTCATTGCCGCCAACCAATAAATACTTTTCTTCTTCGATGGTGTGCGTCCTAAAATAGTGGTAAGGTTCCTGCAGGTCATAGATCAGCGCATCCGGGTAATTATTATCGGCTAATTTAACACCCAACACATAGCTGCGGTATGGCGCACAGCGGAAACTGAAGATGGTAATACCCGGTGGTACGTGGGTAGCATAAATTACTTTTAACGCTTTAAAAACCTGCTCGCCCGATCTGGCCATGTGAATCTTGTTTTCAATCTTAACCGAATCGATCCGGGTATGTTCCAGGATCAACCCTCCCGCTTTAACAAAAGCCTTTTGCAAGCCCTGGATATATTTGAGCGGGTGGAACTGTGCCTGGTGTTCCATGACTACCGCCACCTGGTGCGGTACCGGGGTTGGCACCTCATCGGTATATTCGCAATCCAGGCCAACCTCTTTGATCCCCTTGCACAGGTCTTCCAGTTGTTTTACCTGGTCATCGTTTTCCGCGTAGACATAACCTTTTTTGACGGCGAAATCGCAGGCGATATGGTACGTTTTGATATTTTCCCGGATGATCGAAAAGCCTTCATTAATTGCATCGGCGAACAGCTGCGCACCCTCCTTCCCGAAGGCGCTTTGCGCCTCGCCATAAGTCGTGTCCGCGAAAGTATTGATATGCGCGCTTGTCCCGCCGGTGGTTCCGAAGCCTATAGATTCTGCTTCCACCAGTAAGCATTGCTTTCCTGCGTTTTGTAATAATAACGCCGCCGTTATCCCGGTTATGCCGCCGCCGATAATGAGCACATCATAAACTATTGATTGATCGGCAATTGCCGTAGTTTTTAACGGAATTAAACCGCTCTGCCAAAGGCTTTGCTGTGCCCCGTCCCGGGCGATGATAGGTTCGTTTGTCTTTGCCATAATGTTACAACAGTTTCTACCACCGCACTGTTTGACAATATCTTACATATTTCTAAACAAATAAATTTCTTTCAAGTTAATTAAAAACATCTAACAAATAACTATCTATTTTATGAAAGCAGCAGTGTTCCACAAACCCGGCGATATCCGTTATGATACCGTTGAAGATCCGCGTATCGAACAGGATACCGATGTTATTTTAAAGGTCACGTCTACCGCAATCTGTGGTTCCGACCTGCATATCCTGAGCGGTGGCGTACCACAACCCAAACCTATGATCATGGGTCATGAGTTTATGGGTATCGTAGAAGAGGCCGGCAAAGGCGTGACCAAGCTGAAAAAAGGCGACCGGGTGGTAGTGCCATTTCCCATTGCCTGCGGGCATTGTTTTTTCTGCACGCACGGCGCTTCGCCAGGCTGCGAAAATTCCAACTATAAACATTACGGGCCGGACGGTGACATGGCCGACCAGAAAGGTGCTGCGCTTTTTGGCTATACCGATCTGTATGGTGGTTACTCTGGCGGCAGGCGGAATATGTAAGAGTTCCTTATGCCGATATCAGCCCGCGCGTAGTTCCCGATAACATGACCGATGAACAGGTATTATTCCTGACCGATATATTTCCGACCGGCTGGTCGGCTATTGACTGGGCCCAACTGAAAGGTGGCGAAGTAGTTGCCATCTTCGGTTCCGGCCCGGTAGGACTGATGGCGCAAAAAGCGGCCTGGATCAACGGCGCCAGCCGCGTCATCGCTATTGATCCGCTTAACTACCGCCTTGAAAAAGCCAAAGCGGTTAACAAAGTCGAAACATTAAACCCCCATGAAGTGGATGTGGTGGAAGCCATCCGCGCCATGACAAGCGGCCGGGGAGCCGACGTTTGTGTGGATGCGGTTGGTTTTGAACCCGAACGTGATATTCTGGATAAAGCCAAGGCGCTGTTCAATTTTGAAGTTGGCAGCATGAAGGTTTTAGATATGGCTTTCAAAGCCGTACGCCGCATGGGTACCGTTTCCATCATGGGTGTGTATGGTTCCACCTATGATAATTTCCCGTTGCATAGGGTATTCGATAAAGGCATCACCCTGAAGATGGGCCAGGCACCGGTACTCAATTATATTGACCACCTGATCGAATTGGTGAAAACTGAAAAGGTAGTCCTAGATGATATCATCAGCCATACCCTGCCTTTAAGTGAGGTCACCCGCGGTTACGAGATCTTCGATAAAAAGAAGGACGACTGTGTGAAGGTGGTGCTCAAACCCTGGGAGCAGCAAAAACCGACAGAAAATACAGAACCGGTAAAAATTGAAAATTAATCATCCTGATGCGGCTATCGAAGAAAAATATGAAGGGAGAGATAATTAACAAGCTTATGACAACTACGAAAACACCACAAAAACAAACCGGCAGCCTGGTATCGAAGCCAAAATGGATCCGGCACCGGAATACATCAAGGAAACTTATACCGGCTCAAAAAAACTGCTGGATAAGGTAGCGCTTATAACCGGCGGCGATTCCGCCATCGGTAGGGCCGTCAGTGTCCACTTTGCCCGTGAAGGCGCGGATATAGCCATTGTCTATCTGGATGAAGATACAGATGCAAAAGAAACCAAACGATTGGTAGAAGCTGAAGGCAGGAAATGTCTACTGCTAAAAGGCGATGTAAAGAAATCTGCTTTTTGTAAAAGAGCGGTAGCAAATACTGTAAAACAATTGGGCAAGCTCAATATCCTGGTCAATAACGCAGGAATGCAGTTCCCACAGAAAGACCCGAAAGCAATTGAGGAAAAGCAACTGGAGGATACCTTCCGTACCAACATCTTCGCCTACTTCCATTTTGCCAATGAGGCGCTGGAATATCTGAACGAAGGTGATTGCATCATTAATACCACTTCAGTCACGGCCTACCGTTCCTCGCCAAATCTGATCGACTATTCCTCGACCAAAGGCGCGATTACCAGTTTCACCCGTTCGCTGGCCACCAATTTGACCGATAAAAAGATCAGGGTAAACGCGGTTGCACCGGGCCCGGTCTGGACGCCATTGATCGTGGCTACTTTTGACGAAGAAAAAATAAAAAGTTTTGGGAGTGAAACGGCGATGAAACGCGCGGGCCAGCCCTCAAGCGGGGCTGATCAGAGGAGCAGCAAGCATCAAAAACAAAATAATGCAGACTATTTTCACATCATGATAACAATTTTACCGCATTGCTGTTTAAATAATGCTTATGAAAGTTTTTGCGATTATCTGTTGCAGCCTGGCGGCGCTGTTCTGTGTAGTTGTAGACATATTTGCCGTGAAAGAGCTGCGGTATAACCACGTTCACTAAAAACGTGGGAAGCCCTCTATATTCAGCAAAAAGTTATCAGGACTTGTTTAAAACGGACTCCAATCACCGGGATTTTTGAGATGTCCAAAATGAATTAGCCAGGCATAAGGCTGAGTTTAATAAGTTATAATTATGGCAGCGGCACTTGCATCATTTAAATTTCCAGTTAGCTTTTGATATTGTCCAACGTCGCGGCCGGTTTCCCATCCATCCCCAAGCGGACCAATTCAGCAATAAATTTGGCAAACGGGATAATATCTCCGGTTACGCTGGCTGTTTCCAGGCAAGACATGTAATCTGCTCGTCTTTCAACGGGTATGACCGTCCAGGGATAGCCGCCTGATGAAAGCATGACATTCATAAGGAACCTGCCCATCCGGCCATTCCCATCCATGTAGGGATGTATGTTTACAAATATAAAATGCCCTAATACGACCCGTACCGACGCTTCCGGCTCTCCTGTTAATAGTTCAAACAGCAGCGGCATCGCGTCCCTTAAAGCGCTGCCATTTAAAGGCACATGCTTGGAGCCTCCTATGTAAACCTGGCTGGTGCGGTAACCGGCCAGGTCTCCGGCTTTAATAATCCCGGCGGTAACACTCGGGCCGAATAGTTCCCGGTACCAATCCTGATGCTCCCCGTCAGTTACCGCGCCTGCATTGGCACCATCCAATATCTTGTTAATGCTTTGCTGCACTACCTGGAACGCCTGCCAGTAGCCCCGTGCCGCCATCGCGTCCCTTTGCTGACGATCTTCTTTATTCTTTTCACTGTTCCATTGCCCGGTTCGTACTTTCTCGATCAGTTCAGGCGTTACCCGGTATCTTTCAATTGAAAGCGAATGGTAGGCATCCGTTACGTAAACCTCTTCCACTGCCTTAAGATAGCTGCGTTTATCTTTCGGCAGCCCCGGCGCAGAAGGAAATACAGCGATGACCGCAGTGCGCATGCTGTTCCACATCAGCCTTATCCTGTTCGCATAAGGTGATCTTTCTTTGAAGGATAGCTCAACTTCAATTTTCGTTTCAAAAGGATCAATTTCACGTACATCGTAGTCTGCGGCCTTCATGGCCTTTAATATTTCATCGGCTATCCGCTCCCTGCCAATATTCCGGAAGGCACCACAAAGCCTACCGGCAATGGTACTATGACCGCCGTTCAACAGTATCCTGAGCACTTCGGATGAATCCCCGATCAGCGCGAGTGCCGCTCTGACATCGTTCGGGTTTTGGCTAAATATCAACGGACTGGAAAATACGAGGGAAGCCGGTAAGTTATAGACCATCATACCATTTCGCTGCTCACGGAAGTCATTTAACGGCAACTCGCCGCGCATATGGAATAAGGACGTATGATATGGCAGATCCGTTTTAAAATTAGTTGCGGCAGGCGCTTTGATCATCAGTTGGACCGGAACCGTTTGGTTACCCGAATGAAGCTGTAAAGACTGGTCAGGAGATATGGTATAGCTGTCTCCGTATCGGTCAATCAGGTAAGCACTGCAAAAATCCCAGTAGTTTGCATACCAGGAGGTACTGTCACCAGCCTGTTCCTGTGGGCTGGATGGTATATACCAACCTTTAAGCACTTCCTGGAGAAACCCATTTTTAAGGAGTCTTTGCCGGTAGGTCGTACTGATGTCCCTGGTATTTATCGCTACCAAGCCTCGTTGCTGTAGCGCATGTAAAATATCTAAAGCATCCGCTAACTTTTCTGCAGGTGTTGCCATTGTTTATCTATTTTAGATTTCGCTGTTTACGATCTGCGGCAGCATTCTAATTATAATAATCAAATGTAGCAAAATTATAATAATCGAAAGTATTTTAATTAGGATAATCGAGAGCAGCAATAGTATAATTATCAAAAAGCATCAGGATGATCATCATATTGCGCAATTTATGTTAAGCCCGCTCGTAAGCTTGCCGCAAGTAAATAAAAACTCCGGGTGTCAACTCGTCCAAAAGAGCAAGCCGGATATGGTTCTCGAATTTATTGCCCGACTCCACACTTTTAAGCACCGGTTTATCTTTGTGGGCTACTTTAGAATAAAATTTAATATCCAGCCACTTTTTCATTGGGCGGATGATGAGGAATGCGGTGCGGCGGTAAAATACAGTACAGTTTGGGGTGGTGCTGATCAGCACTTGGTATCCGTAATCGGGATGACGGATGGTTATCTCATTAAACCTTCGATGATATAGAACTTATAACGTTATCTAAAATCGGATTGAAACAGGAACCGAATGCTAAACGTCCGGTCACCTCGTTAATAGCATTAGCTTTGGGGGAAATTCTTTATTTTTGTGCCTGAACCGGATTTAAGCAACATGATAAATAAACCGCCTGAACATCAACTCCCATCTGAACATAATGAGCCCTTCGTGGCGCTGAATATCGCGCAGCTGGCACTTGATTCTGCCAATGTCGGCATTTGGGTCATGGACGCCACATCGCGTAAATTTCTGTCTTCACCTCGCACCAAAGCTTTATTCGGTTTTTTGCCCGACGAGAAAATGTCTTTCGAAGATGCCCTGTTAAAAGTTGTGGATAAACACCGCCGGACAGTTGTGACAGCCGTGGAAAAGGCCATCAAGACCCATGGCAACCTATATATTGAATGCCTCGTTGGCACCTTGCCCGAAAAAAAACACCGTTGGGTGAGCATTACCGGCGGTTTTAGCGCCACCGACAGCAGCAATAACTATTTTTCGGGTATCGTGATTGATGTCACCGAACAAAAACAAAATGATCTCCGGCGAAGTAAATTTATCGGCATCGTTAGTCATGAGTTAAAAACCCCGCTCACCGCATTAAAGGCTTACGTGCAAATGTTAAGTAATTGGGCTAAAAAGCAAAAAGACAGTTTTACCATCGGCACCCTTTCCAAAGTGGAAAAGCAAGTCAAAAAAATGCTGAATATGATCAATAGCCTGCTCAACCTCTCCGGTGCTGAGGCAGGTAAGATCCATTTGATCAAACAAGAATTCCTGTTGGACGAACTGATCAGCGAAGTAATTGAAGAAACGCTGTTTATTACGGTTTCCCACCAAATCGTCCTGCTACCCTGTGAAAGCATCCGGATCAATGCAGACCGCGACAAAGTAGAGCAGGTACTGGTTAACCTGCTGAGTAATGCAGCCAAATATTCCGGCAACGCGGAACCGATAGAGATGACCTGCGCCTTGCAGGAACATAATGTAACAGTAAGTATCCGGGACCACGGCCTGGGCATTTCATCGCAGGATATAGAGAAACTTTTCCTTCCACATTACCGGGTTGAAAGCAAGGAAACCGAAAAGATTGAAGGCTTTGGCATCGGGCTATATTTATGTGCCGAAATTATTCAGCGGCACAACGGCAAGATCTGGGTCGAAAGTGAATTAGGCAAAGGCAGCACCTTTAAGTTTACGCTTCCAATCAGCTAAACATTGTGTTAAGCCGGTTTAATATTCAAACCGATCAAAACCTTTTCCTTATCGGAAAGATCTCCTACCAGGGTTCTGATTGGGGCCGGCAATTTCTTGATCAGGGTAGGTATCGCAATGATCTGCTCACTCGCCGCTATTTCCGGGTGCTCCTTTAAATCGACCACCTCCAGTACATAGCTATTTTGCAGATGTTCTTCGCAATAATTATTAATATTTTCAATGGCCCGTATGGCCTTCTGCGTCTTCCCCGCAATATAAAGCGTGAGGATATGTTTTTCTTCTGTTTTCATAATGGTCTTGAACTAGATTATAATTAAGCAATAAATTCGGCCGCTAGCCAAACTGCTTAACCAGACCAGGCTGGATATGAAGGTGGACGATGGTCAACAACTGTTCAAGATCGAAGGGTTTATATAACATCCCGTCGCAACCCTCGGGTTGATTCGCGTCAGAAGGGCTGAAATAAGCAGAGAATATGATCACCGGGATGTTCCGATAGGCCGGATCGCTTTTTAGGGTCCGGCAAAGGTCGCCGCCGTTGGTATCTGCCAGCCGGTAGTCCATAAGAATCAGGCGCGGCATAAAATCGGCTATGGCTTCCATTAACTGGTAACCATAGGTGATAGCCATGATTTCAAAGTTTTCGTAAGTAAGCGCTTCCGTCACTATCTCCAGTATAGCTTCATTATCGTCCAGTATTAAAATGCGTTTATTTATCATAAACAAGTTGTTTAGCCTAAATAAACATGTGCAGGATAAGAGAGTGAAAACTTAAGCGGTACGCTATCGAAATAGGAATAAATGTATTAGAATAACAAACAAAGCCGGAATTGTTTTGCTATGCATGATTAATGTTGATCGAACATTGTGGCATTGCCAACCGATAGTTAATTCCATAAAAAAGGCCGGCCATGTTACGGCTAGCCTTAGTATTGAAATCACAGCATTTATTTAAGCTCAATCTGGCGGCTGGCCAATTTCGCTTCTTCCTTTTTAGCGATGTTTACTTTCAATACACCATCTTCGTAGGCCGCTTCGATCCGGTTTTGATCCGCTAATTCAGGCAAGGTAAAGGAACGGACGAAAGAGTATAGCTAAACTCTTTTTTTGCTGAAACGTTTGCCTTCCTCATTGCTTTCATTTTGCTGCTCAACGGAGATGTTCAAAACCTGGCGGTCAAGACTGATCTTAAAATCCTGCTTTTTCAGGCCAGGTGCAGCCAGCTCCAGATGATAATTCTCCGCAGTTTCGCTGATGTTCACGGCTGGCACACGAGCACCATCCGGTCATTGAAAAAAGTGTCATTAAAGATCGATTCAAAAACGTCATTAAAGCCTGGCAGTAATGCGTTTGCTCCTTTGTTGTTGTTAAATTTAACCAGTGTCATGGCTCTTTCTTTTTGTAGCTTTTAATACAATTTAAAAGACCCTGTACAAGCAAAATGCCAATAGGCCGATACTGTAAAAATTGCAGTATTAAAATCAAAAAAATTCAGGCGCAATGTCATTTTTTCACAAGCTTAGATTTTTAAAAAGCTCTCGTGTAATAATCCTGGCATTGAACGCGACCTCATCCAGCGCGCAGTGCGTAACTTCTATAGGCAGCGGGATACCGTCCCTTATTTCTGAAAAATCCATGTACAGGATCGAATTTTTCACGACTTCCGAAGTGCCTTTTAACTCGCTGAAGATCGCCAGCGCTTGTTCGCGGTTATTACCAAGCTCGAAGGTACCGAAGGTTTCAAACCCGGACGGCGTTCGCATGTGCAAAGTGATTTGAAATAATGAGTCCATAATTTGTTTTTAAAACTTGAACTTACAACTCTTGTTCCAAATCCCACCGAGACGTGGCGGCCTGACATGATTAAGAATAAATAAGTTTCACCCGGATAAAACTTAATGGGTTACGAACGCTTGTATTAGCCTATGGCAACTATCAAAAATATAAAACCACTCAGCGCGGAAAAGCTGTTTGACCTGTTAAAAACGGAATTTGCGGATTATATCAATGAAAAGCTGGATTCCAACCTGGCCATTGAATACGCACATGTGTATGATGTGATCAATGTCCTGTTCCCTGAAGTAATTGAAGGGCCTGCACTAACGATTACCGTTACTGATGATGAACTGACTGTAAGCACTCAAGCAACCGAGTCAGATTATAATACAGATTTGCTGGAAGAGCATTTGATGGGTTTTCTGACGCTGCAAGCAAGCTAATTAACAAGCGCAATGGCAGGATAATTCGCCGCCATTGCGCTTGTTCTTATTAACGTTGTCCACCTGCAACCGCAATGGTTTCACCATTGATCCAGTACGAATCCTCAGAGGCGAGGAATACGGCGACTTTGGCGATATCTTCCGGCTTGCCTATGCGGCCAAGCGGGGTTTCTGATACATGCCATTTTTCCGCTTCGCCCTGCATCACACCGGAGCTATGCGATCCTTCCGTTTCGATCAGTCCGGGGTTAATGGAGTTAACACGGATCTTTTTAGGCCCCAACTCTTTGGCCAGGATGCGGGTCATGGCATCAACCGCATATTTGGTTTGCGTGTATATCAAAGAGGTCGGCATATCAAGTGTTGATACAATAGAACCAGTGTTGATGATTACCCCGCCATTATCGCCGAATAATTTTATAGCTTGCTGAATGGTCAGTATGCTGCCTAAAACATTAATATTAAACATCCTATGAAAGGAATCTTCGGTAATATCTCCGATGCCGGCGAAGCTGTAAACCCCGGCATTGTTTACCAATATATCCAGCTTACCAAATGTTTTAACCGTTTCTTCAAACAGGCGTTTGACGTCGGCAGAATTATCCACACTGCCCTGTATGGCAATAGCTTTACCACCGGCAGCGGTTATTTTCTGCACAACCCTATCGGCATCTGTGCGGCCACTGGCATAATTGACTACTATGGCGGCCCCTTCTTTTGCGTACGCTTTGGCGATACCTGCGCCTATACCTTTGGAAGAGCCTGTTATTAAGGCAACTTTACCATTTAATTTTCCTGAATTTTCCATTTTGTTTTGGTGTTAAATAATAAAACAAAGGTGGACAAACAGGCAATCCAGGACGATGAACTAGCTTAGGAAATTCGGTTGAAGTAGATTAAGATTTTGGCTTTACCCGTTGATTACGGATCTTGGAAAGAAACTCGGTGGTCATACCTAGGTAAGATGCGATCACGTATTGCGGGAAACGGCTGGTAAAAAAAGAATAACGCTCCATGAACGATTCGTAACGCTCTTCCGCCGACTGTGTTAGCCTGGTAATGATCCGCCTTTGCATAAAAGCAACGGAACGTTCCGCCAGCCTGCGGAAAAATGTCTCGAACCGGTGGTTTTCTGCTTTTAACCTGCTTTCTTCCTCAAAGGTGATTTCCAATACCAGGGAATCCTCCAATGCGACCACGAACATGCTGGCCGGCTGCTGGTAGATATAGCTGTTGTAGTCAGATATCCACCATTCTTCTAAAGCCAACTGAATAGTGTGTTCCTGCCCGTCTTCGCCGATCACGTAAGCCCTTAACGCGCCGCTAATAACGAAATACCTGCTTTTTGCCGTAAAATTCGGCTGGATCAAAAATTGCCTCTTTTTTACATGGGTTTCTTTAAATGCGGCGGCAAATACGGTGCCTTCATTTTCGGTAAGCGGTATTAATTTTCGGGCGTAAGCAATGATCGCTTCTCTGTTTTTGATGTCCATAAAGTCAGGCCAAAATACGCAAATTCTTTATTTCCAGTAAAAGCGTGTCAGTTGCCCTTTTTATAGTCAATCAGTCCATTTACCTGAAGATTATGATGAATGAGACCACACCATTTCGGCGCAAGCATATAGTTCCGATCACCTTTTTCTGAATGATGGCCAACCAAAATCGGCTGGCCCAGTGGGATCATAGAGGCCATTTCCTTAGCCTTTTTATAAAGAAAGTTGCTTTCTGTTTCGTTTTTTAATGCTCGTTGCTGCGCGGTTTCAATACGTTTTTCCCTGCGTTCTTCAAAATCTTGTTTCATAATAAAATGCGCCCTTTACGGTTGGGCCTCCGTTCTGTTTAGTTGATATAGTTGCGTTTTTTTTTATCGTCATTTATTACCTCGCTTCCGTACTTGTTCCGGATCTCGTTTAAGGTTTTCTTTCCTCCTTTAGCAACTTTAAATTCAGCTGTCCTGAAATACCAGGCCAACTTCTTTGAAGCAAAGAAGAACCCAGCGTCTTTAAGCTCTGCCTTTACTGTGTAAGTGTCGCCGGTTACCCAGATCCAAAAGCCAACAAGCTCAATCACTATTCCATCGATATGAATAATTTTCTCTATTGCTTGCCGATAGGCCTCTGATGACAGAATTTGGCTTTCTGTTTCTTCTTCGGACAGGTTAGCGCCTTTGATAGCCTTTGCGCTAGCAAAAGCATATTCTTTGTTAATGTCCTGCATAGTTGCAGTGTCGCCCCCTAAATCAGGATGGTTTTCTTTGGCAAGCTTTTTATAAGCTGCTTTTACTTCTTCAATTGTTTTGCAATCATTAAACCACTTCATAATTCTAAAATTTAAATCCGTTTTTAGCGCTTTCGACAAAAGCCTCAATTGGCCTTTGATAGAGGCAGAATATTTGCGTGGTGGGCTGGCAGACAAGGCTGACGCAAAAAATACTACCCGAAGCGAAGCGAGGTGTGGAGATTTTTTAAGCGGCACTTGCATGGCCTTGGCTGCCGAAGGGGTATAAATTTGCCTCGCCAAAGGTCAAATGAATTTATTATGCGCGCTTATTATATCTTAAAAAAGAAAAAGGTAAAATTTTAAAAAAGTGGTGGGGAGATTTAAAGGAGGAACTGCCTGTCGGTAATTGTACCGGCCGGAGCACCCGAAGGGCTTGGTTTGACCTTTAAATTGGTTGAGAGGGGAATAGAGGTTTCGCCAGAAACTTAGAAAATTCTCGTTCGTAATCTTCAAATCTTCTGTAAAATAAATCATATGAAGTAAACTTAAGGCTGCAGCGATTTTCGACGTACGCCTATTACATTAAAACAAACAAAAGTGAGTATTTATAAATGCAGTGAACAATTACGTTTCGAAGCCCGGGAAGTAAAGCCGATGTTAAAATGTACCCGATTGACTTTGGTAAAGAACACATTATCTTAATATCATCGCCTTCCGTTCCTTTGCAAAAGTGAGGCGATGGGCGAATCGAAGACACCCGAATAAGACCCAAACTTGGGTAAATCGCAAATACTGGCGATTGGAAACAGGTCGTTGGACATTTGCTGCTCGTAAAGGGGAAGCCTCTTAGGCTCTATAGTGAAACTCCAATCATCCGGCAGCTCAAAGTTAAAGAGAACCGCTCACCATACGACGGTGACTGGTCTTATTGGGGAGCAAGGCAGGGTAGATACCCTACGTTATCAAACAGAAAAGCTATGCTTTTGAGGAAACAGAAAGGTCGATGTTCAATATGCAAATTACAGTTTACATTAGGTGATGATATGGATACCGACCATATTATTCCTTTGTATTTGGGAGGAAAAGATATATGGGCTAATGTGCAACCATTACATGCTCATTGTCATGTGACCAAAACGAGGAAAGACAGCTTGCTTCATATAAATGATTAACGGACGAGGAGCCGTGTGAAGGGAAACTTTCACGCACGGTTCTGAAGACCAGCCGTAGAGGCGACTCTACGGCTGAGTTTAATTCTCCGCAGGAGATACAGCGGAAGACCCGTCCCGAAGGGGATGCCCAAAAGATTAGGCTGTTTAGTTTTAATATGTAATTTAGGAGATGGAATTTTTGACAGAAGCGGAAGGCCTGATTAAAGCAAAAGATCGTGTAAAAGAATCTCTTAAACGATACCCTTTGTTAGCCACTTATGCTGATCCATTGGAATTTGTTTTTTATGCATTTTACATTCAGGGAGGACACGTAATTTATCAGGATCACATGAAATCATCTGAATTCAATCCAGTTCCCCTTAATGGCCGGCGCGTAGCTAATTTAGTCATTGGGGCTAAAGACAGAAAAGATACTATCGATATCATTTGGTCCGTTTTCCATGAATGGGGACACTTGTCACAGCTTCCTCAAACAGAGGAAATCAGGTTAAATCAGCAGTTGACATATTACCGGGAAAGTGAAGCCTGGGATATTGCAGAGATCAAATTACGGGAATACCCAACAATCTTACCTTTTATCGATAAGTTCTATGTATACCGGGATTTCTGCCTTAATGATTATAAAAAAAGATTCTTAAATAAGGCAGATATTAAAGGTACCCAAGGGCATTCACCGCCGCGACCGGGCATTCCGGGGAGGCTTGACCAATCTATGCTTTTAGACAATCCGGCAACACCAATTTGAACGAAATAATATTGAGTCCGCTTGATCAAAATCGCGCCTTCATTTCATCCTCCCGCCCTTTGGTGGCGATTTTTCAAAAAAAAGCAAGCGGAACCACCCGCTTGCTAACCAATTAACTCAATGGGATTTCTCCCCATTTAGATGAAACGATCTTCAGTAAACAGGATTTACCTGTTATTCAGTATATTCTAATTGTGTCTTTAATACGATATCATCGGCTGCCTTTGCTACCATCACGTCAAATGTTCCAGGTTCCGTAACCTGTTTCATCTGGCGGTTCCAGATGGAGATATCCCTGGCATTAATGGTAAAGTTTACTGTTTTAACCTCACCTGGTTCAAGCGCTATCTTGCTGAAGCGCTTTAACGCCACTACCGGCGTACTTACAGAATTCACCTTGTTGCCCAGGTATAACTGTACTACCTCCTTACCGGCCATACTACCCGTGTTTTTCACATCTACTGAAACAGTTACCTGTTCATCTTTACTAAATTGTGTCTTTGATACCTTGAGGTTACTATAATCAAACGATGTATAGCTTAATCCAAAGCCAAAGGCAAACAGCGGGTCGGTTGAAGAAAATACATAATCGCGGCCCGGTTTTTCGACAGTCCCGTGTTCGCGGTTATTACCCCTGGATGAGTTTACATAATTATAAAATACGGGGATATGCCCTGTGGACTGCGGCACGGTCATGTTGAGCCTGCCTGATGGATTTACCTTGCCAAACAGGATGTTTGCGATTGCTGTACCACCCTTTTCGCCGGGGTACCATGCCTCCAAAATAGCAGGGATATTATCCTTTTCCCAGCTGATGCTCCATGGGCGGCCATTTTCAAGCACCAATATCACCGGTTTCCCTGTTTTATAGATCTCCTGTAGCAATTCACGCTGAACACCCTGCGGGCTGATATCGGTAACATCATAACCCTCACCGCAGGTAAACGGATCCTTGGGCTCATTACCCGGCGCCTTACCGTTCCAGCCTACACCCTGGAACACCACGCTAGTTGTTCCGAGTACTACCACAACGGCATCGCTCTGCTGTGCAGTTTTTACAGCTTCATCGAAACCGCTTTTATCAAGGCCAGTAAGCGCGCATCCCCGGGCGTAGTTTACCTTAATACTGTTTCCGGCAAATTGCCTGATTCCTTCCAATACATTAACCCCCGACAGGTTGTCCCTTGTAAAGCTATAATCGCCGTATTGTACCTTATTGGCATTAGGGCCTATAACAGCTATCGATTTTAGCTTGCTGATATTCAGTGGCAGCAAGTTGTTATTATTCTTCAATAAAACAATAGATTCCTCGGCAATTTGCTGCGATAGTTTAATATGCTCCGGTGTGTGTACTCTGCTTTTTATGCGCGCTGTATCTGCCAGGGGCTTTTCAAATAAACCTGCCTTGAATTTGATGGTAAGGATACGGGCAACCGCAGCATCGATCTGCGATTCCTTGATTTTACCGGCTTTTACCAATTCAATTAAATGCGGATATATGTCTGGGCGGGCGGCTTCCAAATCAACGCCTGCCTTCAAACCCATCAAGGCAGCATCCGATGGTGTTTTGGCTACTTTATGAAAAGTATACAGGTGGCCAAGGCCTCCGTAGTCGGAAAATACATATCCTTTAAATCCCCACTCCTCTCTTAAGACCTGCTTTAATAAAAACTCATTACTATGGGCCGGGATCCCGTCAATTTCATTATATGAAGGCATAATGGCCGCGATGTTCGCGTCCTGCACAGCATCCCTGAAAGGTGCCAGAAACATAGAGCGCAATTCACGTTCGCCCAATTCAGCAGGAGCTATATTAATACCTGCAATAGGTTTGCTATAAGCTGCAAAGTGCTTGCCTGTACACATTACCTTATCAAAGGCGAAGCTGTTGAGGGTTTGCGCCGGATCGCCCTGCATCCCCCTAACAAAGGCTGATCCAAGCTGACCAACCAGGTATGGGTCTTCCGCAAAGCATTCTTCAACACGGCCATAACGTGCATCCCTAATGAGGTCAAATAATGGCGAAAGTGCCTGGTCTACACCTGAAGTAGAGGCTTCTAAAGCAATGGCCTGCCCCATTTGCTCAATCAATGCCGGGTTCCAGGTGCTTCCCTGGGCTATAGCCTGAGGAAACGTGGTTGCCCCTGCCGCCAGCTGCCCGTGTAAACATTCGCCGATTTGTATAGGCGGAATGCCCAGGCGGGTTTGTTCGCGACTATATTTTTTTGCTGCGGCTGATTTTAAGGCGACGTCCCTAACATTGGTAAAAGGGCTCTCCAATACACCAAAGGCGATCTTACTATCCAGCGATTCACGCAACGATGACATGCTCATTTGCCCTACCTTTTCCTCCAGCGTCATTCTCTTCAAAAGGTCGGCAACCCGCGCCTCCACGGACGCTTTGGGATCCTTATACAATTGTGCACGGGCGACACCGGCATTTATTAGTAAAATTGAGAAAATCAGTAGCTTCCTTTTATACATTGCTTATTGTTTTTTACAAATTATGCGGTCACACCTTTTGCCGCTCCCCGTCCCCGGAATCCTCATAATCCCGGGGCGGAGTTGCAGCTTTTCTGATTGTATTAAGATTAAGGTATTGACACCTTATTCAGTTTAATAGTTAGGGTTTTGTTTAAGATTCGAGTTCCTGTCCATTACTGGTTGGGGTATTGGGTTCAAGTACATTTTTGGTGTAAACACGTGCGGGTGACCAAGCAACACGGGCTCATATTTCCAAACACCTTTGTTATCAACAGGAGATGTGTTGGTAATTTTCATACCATGCCTGTCAACACTCAACACATCTTCAGCAATGCGCCAGCGGATGATATCATAATACCTTTTGTTTTCCCAGGATAGCTCAACCCTTCTTTCGTTACGAATAACGGTGCGCATCTGGTCCTGGCTTAAGGACTGGCCTCCGTAGGTAGTTTCCAGCGTAGGTAAATTAGAGCGAACCCTGATCTTATCGATAGCCGCATACACATCTGCATTAGGCCCGGTCGCCTCATTTTGGGCTTCAGCAAAATTTAAAAGCACTTCGGCATAACGGAAGTAAACATAATTTACACCATCGGTACTGCCACCGGATGGTATGACATCCGGGTTAAGACGCTTTTTAAAGTAATAAGCTGTATTTGATACGTCCGACGAACCAAAGTCTATCTCATTTAATGAAGGATGAACCTTATCAATCCTGGTATAAATGGTATCTGTTTTGGCCATCCAGTTTTGCTTATACGGTGCTCCGTCATATACGATCCAGTCATAAAAGCGTTTTTCACGGTGCAGGTATGGATGCTGTGGGTCGTAGCCCGATTTTGGGTCGCTTATAGGTAAGCCATTATCCATCCTGAACTGATCAACCAACTCTTGCGTAGGGTCGTAATTACCCCAGGTATAATACTGACCGAGAATGTATACGGGTCCACCAAAAAGGTCATAGGCACTGCCTGTTGTATTTGCAACCGCCTGTCTATCAAATATCACCTCAGAGTTATACTCATTGGCTTCCTTCCAAAATGTAGTCATATCGGGGTACAGCGCATAGGTGCCGCCAAGCTCGTCGATAAACTTTTTGTTGGTTGCCGCGGCTTTAGTATAACGGGAAATATCATTATTGCCAAAGCTGAAGAACTTATTAGGATCGGCCCCCATAACTGCCGACCCGGTGTTAAATGCAGGGCTTGCAGCGTATAGTTCAATCCAGCCCTTTAATGCCAGCGCCGCACCTAACGTCGCCCGGCCGGCATCGCCGTCACCTGTGTTGTATTTTTTAGCCAGGTAATTGTCGTTAACAACCGAATCTAGCTGGGCATCAATAAAGTTAAATGTATCGCCAAAAGTACTTCTCGCTTTAAATACATCAGCCTGGCTATCTGTAACCCTATCCTGCGGTGATGTTATGATGGGTAGCCCGCCAACGTGCATCCATAAATAGGTGTAAAAAAACGCTCTCAAAAAACGCACTTCATCTATCCTTTTATTCCTGTAAGATTGCGACAGGTTAGCTGTATGCAAATTTACCTGTTGGATATAAGTATTGCATCTTCTGATGCTGGTATAAACCGCACCCCAATCTTCATAGCTTGATGAACCGCTATTGTTTTCCTGTGGAACGCCGTCTTCAACACCTGGACCGATGATCCCTTGCTTCCAGCGCCATGATTTCCAGTACGGGCCACCGTCATTATCATCGGTATAGCTATCCAGCGGATCGGGGGTATCGCCCTGGTCGTTCAATTGATGATAGATGTCGTTTAAAAATACATCTGCAGTGGTTTCATTGCTCCATTGGGCATCGCCTGCAATAGAGTCCTTCGGTACATTATCAAGGTATTTTTTACATGATGCTATAGGAAGCACTAATACAGCCAATAAAAGCCAGCTGTAACACACACTATATTTATTTAATTTTTTCATGACTTTAATTACGCTATAGTTAAAAAGTTACGTTTAGCCCAAAAATGAATGTCTTTTGCACTGGATAGGATTCTTCACGTGACGAATATCCTGTTTCAGGATCCATAAACTTGAGCGGGCTCGCCGTGAATACATTTTGGCCCGAAACATAAAAGCGAAGACTCTGGATACTGAACTTCTTGGTAATGGCAGCCGGAATAGTATAACCTATAACCGCTGTTTTTAACCGCAAAAAGCTGGTATTGGCCATCCACAAGGAGGATGAAAAGTCACCAAATCCGTCGCCATTAATAGGGTTGGTAGTATTGTTGGTGTTTTTCGAAGCATAAGCCTTTGGATACTTGGCATCCTGGTGATCAGGTGTCCAACGGTTATCAAAATACTCGTAAGATGTATTGGTATTATTCACCCTGAACGGAACCGTTTGATAACCTTGTATATTTAAGCTTGAATTAGCCGCGCCCTGGAAAAATAAGGTTACGTCAAAACCCTTCCACGCAGCAGTTACATTTAAGCCATAGGTTATTTCGGGTGTTACCGGGTAACCGACTACAGTTTCATCATTATCATCTATTTTTCCATCGCCATTTAAATCGGCATATTTCACATCACCCGGATGAAGCGTGCCAAACTGGGTTATATTATAACCGTCTTTACTGTCGATAATCCCGTCGCCATTTTTATCATCAGCTGTGGTGAATAAACCGAGCGCCTTATAGCCAAACGGGGTACCAAGTTCTTTGCCTGTACGGCTGCGATTCGGATTGTTTTTTGTAGCGTCGCTTTCATAAACCTGTAATAGTTTATTCCTGGCAAAGCTAAAATTGCCAGACACGCCTAGTTGCAAGCCATTGCTGAACCTGTTATTTGTACCAAGCACCAGCTCGATACCATGGTTACTCATGATACCCGCGTTTGTTTGTGGCAGGTTTATACCATATTCAACAGGAACTACGGTTACCGGGTCAACCAACATGTCCGATCGTTTTTCATAAAAATAATCGGCTTCAAATGTCAGCTTTCCACGAAATAAAGACCCGTCAAGGCCAATATCAGACTTGGTTGATCTTTCCCATGTTATTTGAGGATTGGCTTCATTGGGTATGTATGAACCCTGCACAAGGTTCCCTGTTCCGAATGAATAGGCATTACCATATAAGGAGTATTTAGTAAGATACTGGTAATCAGTATTTGTAAGATTTCCGGATTTACCGTAAGATCCTCTAAGCTTGAGGTTGTCAATAAAGGAAAAATTATCCTTTATAAAAGACTCTTCAGATAAACGCCATCCGGCAGAAAAGGCGGGGAAAAATGCCCAACGGTGACCCGGTGCAAATGCATAATATCCGTCATAGCGGCCGGTAGCCTCGAGTAAATATTTGCTTTTATAAGCATAATCTACACGATAAACATAACCCAATTGGCTGCTGGTACTTGAAGAGCCGCTATTGTCAAAATTCAATTTATCTGACGTGCCCAGGTTCAGCTCATCCACATCAACACTAAAACCTCTTCTTGAAGCCGAAAAATTGCTGCCGATGCCATTGTGTGCTTCAGCAACCACCAGGCCTGTTATGTCACTGTTACCAAAGGTGCGGTGGTAGTTTAAATAACCCTGGTAAGTAAAGTTCTGGCTTTTGCCGAACGATTCTGAAAGTGTGGTTACGCCATCGCCCTGTAAAGTTTTGGTATAACTGGCCGGTGTTGTAGAGCTATCATATATGTAATAATAATCAGGCCGTGTCCAGATTTTCTGCACTACAGAAGTTGGGTCGTAACTAAAAACACCTTTAATGCTTAAACCCTTTACAAATGGCAGTTGTTGCTCAACTGATATAGAATTTAAGGCAGTATTTGAGCTTACCCTATTATAACTCCCGCTTTGCAGGTCGGCAGCGGGCGAATAACCCCCGGATTGCCCCCACAGGCCATTACTAAAATAAATAGGAGCAGTAGGTATATAAGAAATCCCTTGCGGATTTGGCCCTATTTGATTTTGTTCGATAGAATTATTTAATGACAGCGTAATTTTGGTAGTAGCTGTGGCATTAATATCGAGCTTGCCATTATAGTTGTAGCGGTTATATGCCAGCGGGTCATAAACCCCGTTCTGCCTGAAAAAATTAAGCCCGATGTAGTACTGCACCTTGTCCGTACCACCCGATAGTTCCAGGTTATAGCTTTGTTGCGGCTTGTTTAATTTTATCAGCTCACGCTCGGCATTGCTGTTCGGGTATTTATCCGGGTTTTGCTT
>Ga0193702_1000206_pt1 | contig 24095 bp, 21 predicted proteins | sample U3a1metaG_FD_143060 | JGI IMG/M metagenome (GOLD analysis project Ga0193702, IMG submission 143060) | Soil microbial communities from a riparian zone of the East river system, Colorado, United States - U3a1 | ecosystem: Environmental > Terrestrial > Soil > Riparian zone | place: USA: East River... | reverse complement strand
CCACTATAGGGCACTTTGATGCCGTTGCCTCGCGAGGATCCACCTCATCCGAAAAATTCCACATCGTTGCCTCCGTCTCACCAATTTAAGGTGGGAGGCGTCCATTACATTCCCGCTTTCGCGAGGACGACGGCTGATTACATCATGCTGATCCTGACCAAATCGGCAACGTTGTCCACGCCCAGCTTGCCCATCACGCGCGCCTTGTGGACTTCCACGGTGCGGGCGCTGATGCCCAGCGCGGGGCCGATCTCGCGATTGTGTTTGCCCTTGACGACCAGCGCCATCACCTCGCGCTCGCGCGGCGTGAGCGACGCCAGCGCGCGGCCCAGCGTGGCGTTGCGCTGCGAATGCGCGAGCAGCGCCGAGGCTTCGACGAACGCGCCTTCGATCGCGTTCACCAGCTTGACGTCGTCGAACGGCTTCTCCAGGAAATCGTAAGCCTTGGCCTTGAACGCCTGGCGCGCCACCTCCACGTCGCCATGGCCGGTAATGATGATCACCGGGATCCGGCACTCGCGCGCGGCCAGCTCGCGTTGCAGCGCGAGGCCGTCCATGCCCGGCATCCGGATGTCGGTCAGCAGGCAGCCGTTCCACTCGCGCTGCCAGGCCGCGAGAAAACTCTCGGCGCTCGCGAACACCGCGATCCGGAAGCCCTGGATCCCCAGCAGCAGCGCCAGCGCGTCGCGCACCGCGGCGTCGTCGTCCACGATAAATACGGTCAGTTCACCGGCCATGCTCGTCCCCCGTTTCCACCAGCGGCAGTATGAAGCGGAATATCCCCTGCCCCGCGACCTCCGCCCACAGGCTGCCGCCATGCGCCTCGACGATCGCGCGCGACAGCACCAGCCCCAATCCCAGCCCGCTCGATTTGCCCGACACGAAAGGCTCGAACAGGCGCGCCGCCACTGCCTCGGTCACGCCCGGGCCGCTGTCCTGCACCGAGATGCGCAGGCGCGCGCCGTCCAGCCGCGCGGCCGACACCGCGATCCGGCGAAACCCGGCCGGCTGCTGCAGCACCGCGTCGTAGGCGTTGGCGATCAGGTTGCGCAGCACCAGTTCGATCTGCAGGCGGTCGACCCGGATCGTCGCGCCCGGCAGGCCGCCTGCGTCCAGCTGCACCCCATGCTGCTGGAACTGGTGCTCGAACTGGCGCCCGAGGTCGCGCACGATGTCGACCACGTCGACCGCTTCGAGCCGCATGGCGCCGGTGCGGAAGAACTCGCGCAGGCGCCGCACCACGTCGGCCGCGCGGCCCGCTTCGTGCACCATCTTGCGGATCGATTCGCTGAGGATCAGGCCGGTGTCGCCGCGCGCCATCAATACTTCGCAAGCCTTGCCGTAGGCGGCCAGGGCGGTCAGCGGCTGGTTCAGCTCGTGGGCCAGGGCGCCCGCCATTTCGCCCGCCGTGGCCAGCCGCAGGGTGTGCTTGAGTTCCTCGGCCGCCTGGCGCTGCTCGTCGACCGTCACGCCGATGAAAAAGCCGACCAGCGCCAGCGCCGCGCCCAGCAGCTGCAATTCGGAGAACGGGATGTCCTCCACCCCGCCCCAGCGCACGATGCAGATGATCCCGAACTGCAAACCGAACGCGATCAGCCCGGTGCCCGGCAAGCCCTGCCGGGTCGCGGCCCAGATGATCGGCAGGAACAACAGGTAGAAGTGCTTGAACTCGTCGTTGCCGGCCATGCCGTAGAACGACATCCACAGCACGCCGATCGCCAGCGCGGCGTAGGCCGCGGTCTCCCAGTTGGCCAGCACGGCCAGCAGATTGCGCCGGCCGTCGGCGCTGGCCAGCATCCACAGCAGCGGCATCGAGACCACCACCCCGACCGTGTCGCCGATGCCGAAGCGCACCATCGCCTTGCCGAGCTCGGCCAGCGGAATGTGCGTCGTCATGCCCAGCAGACCGATGTACACCAGGCCGTTGAGCAGCAGCCCCGGCACCACCACCGCCAGCCAGGCGTACAGGCGCTCGCGTTTGTTGACCAGGCTGGCGTCGCTGAACACGCGGCGCAGGATCGCGCCCACCGTGCCGTAGCCGAACACCAGCCAGGCCGACAGCAGCAGCGTGCCGAACAGGCCGGCCGGCAGCCCGCGCACCAGGGCTTCGGCCAGCACCAGCGCGGCGAACCACGGCAGCGCCGCCCGCTTGCCATAGCGCACCCAGTACACCAGCCCCAGCGCCGGGTCGGGATTCCAGGGCGTGATGTTGAGTCCGAACAGCGGATCGATGTAGCTGATCCAGTCCAGCAGCACGTACAGCACGATGAAGGCCAGATCGACCAGCCAAGGGGTGCGGACGCTGCGGAGAGGAAAGAGTGTTGTCATTGCAGTCATTATGCCGTGTCGGGACGCGTGGCGCATCTGCGCCCTGCCGTACGGGTTTCCCATACGCGCAGCACCGCATTTACGCACGTTTCGAGGACATTTACAATGCGTTACAAATTGTTACCGAACACAACTTTCTTGATCGTCCAGCATGTACACGCTCCAGCACGCTCCATTCCTGCCCCTCCCTTCTTCCTGCGCCATGACCGGCGGCCCCGAGCCGGAACCGGCGTCCGACCGTTGCCGGCGCCTGCTGGTGCCGGTCAAACAGCTCGGCGACGTGGATGCCGCGCTGGCCTATGTCGCGCGCGCCTACGGTGCCGCGCCGGTGCGCCTGTTGCTGCTGCATGTGAAGTCGCCGCCCTCGGCCCTGCCCCTGCTGGACATGCCGGCCCAGCACGCGATGGCGACGGAGGAAGGCGCGGCCGGCGCCCTGCTCGCGCAGGCCGGGCGCCAGTGCGAGGCGCGCGCGCTGCAGCACAGCGGCTTTATCCTCAGCGGCGACGTCGCGTTTTCGATCCTCGATGCGGCCGAGTCGCTCGATTGCGACGAGATCGTGATGACGCGCCATGGCGACTGGATGCACCGCCTGTTTTCCTCCGAAACGGTGCGCAAGGTCGAGCGCATGCGGCGCCACGTGCCGCTGGTGCTGGTCGACGCGGACGGCGCGCCGCAGGGCGAGGAGGCCGGCGCATGAGGCTCTACGAACACCAGGAAGCGTGGGCCGACGAGCTCGCGCACAGCCAGCCCTCGGTCACGCTGCGCTCGGGCCTGGGCCACCTGCGCGGGGTCGCGTACTACCGCGAATGGCTGAGGCTGCGCGTGCGCGCGCTGGCCTACCCAGACCTGACCCGGCGCTGGCTGGCCCTGCTCAATTCGCATCCCGCGTTTTCGGAACTGGTGCAGCACGCGCCGCGCCTGCTGCACAAGGTCTACCGGCCCTACCTGACCAATACCCTGTGCCGCGAACAGCGGCTGGCGGTGCTGGCCTCGCACTACCAGTTCGTGCTGCGCCGCCAGCTGGGGCCGACCGTGGTGCAAGCCAGCCGCGGCGCGGTCTGGCTGGCCAGCGCGGCCGGCAAGACCGGCACCGAGTACCAGTTGCAGCTGCGCGCGATCGATCCCTGCGAGCGCGAGGGCGAACTGGTGCTGCAATTGAGCACGGATGGCGCGCTGCTGTACTCGGCGGCGTTCACTTTTTCCACGCTGGACGGGGCGCCGGTCGTCAGCCTCGGCTGCCTGCAGGGGCCGAAGGGAGCCGATGGGCTGGAGGCGATCCGCCACGCCACGCGCGAGCTGCACGGGATGCGGCCCAAGCAGTTGCTGGTGACGCTGGTGCGCCACCTCGGCTTCCAGCTCGGCTGCACCCAGCTGCGGCTGGTCGGCAACGCCAACCGCGCGGTGCGCGGCGCGATGCGCCAGGGCCGGGTGCGCGCCGATTACGACCAGTTGTGGACCGAACTGGGCGCGTTGCGCCAGGCGGACGGCGACTACGCCCTGCCTTGCGAGCCGTTGGGCGCGCCGGATCTGGAGCGGGTGCAGTCGAAAAAGCGCTCGGAGGTGCGCAAGCGCCACGACATGACGGCCGGCCTGCTGCAATGCGCAGCGCTACGGCTGGGCGTGCCGGCCGATGCGTTGCTGCAGAAATAGCGCATCAACGAACGCTGCCCCCTCGTCCCCGCTTTCGCGAGGACGACATGCCCTAAAATATCGATGACGATCACGGGCTTGCGCAGCGTATAGCAATGCTACACTCTACGGATGATAGGGACGTTCCAGCATAAGGGCCTGCAGCAACATAGCCCGCCGCATCCAGGCGAGGTACTGAGAGACGGCGTTTTTACCGGCACCGACATCACCATCGTGGAGTTCGCGGCGCGGATCGGTGTCACACGCGTAGCGTTGTCACGCGTGCTCAATGCCAGGGCGGCGATCAGCCCAGACATGGCGCTTCGGCTCGCCGATGCCTTGGGAGGGAGCGCAGAGACCTGGCTGCACATGCAAGCCAATTTTGACTTATGGCAGGCACAACAAAAGCCACGTCCGCATATCGAGCCCCTGAATGTTGAAGGGGCATAGCACCGCTGCCCATGAATGATCGGCGTGCCGGCCCCGCTCCAGGCACGCCTTCTAGCGTCGCGCAGCAGCCAGATAAACGGCGTTGCGGTCACGCTTGCCAACGGCGACCACGATGACGATGAGCTTGTTATCGCGCACTTCGTAGACCAGGCGATACCCCAGGCCGCGCAGCTTGATCTTGTAGCGGTCCGGGTGTCCGCGCAACTTGGCTGACGGCACGCGCGGGTCATCCAGGCGCTCGTTCAACTTGCGTTTGAACTGCTCGCGCGTCGCGCTATCGAGCTTGTTCCATTCCTTGAGGGCCTCGTCCAGAAAACCCAGCTTAAAGCGCATCGAGTTCGACCTCGATGACGGCTTGTCCGGCTCGGGCATCGGCAATCGCGTTCAACTCAAGATCCTCGATCCGGTCTATCAACGCTTCGTACGCTTTTGCCGGCACGCAGTAGAAGACAGGCTCGTTCCGATTCAAGATTGCGACAGGAAATCCCTCGCCAGCCGCAACCGTTCCCATTGGATCTTTCTTCAACTCGGAAACGCTTGCCGAGGTATCCGCGAGTATCAAGTGTGCCATTGCAGCCTCCAATAGAGCCATTATTAGCACCAATTATAGCGCTTCTAACCGCACTTGCGAGAAGGCGGCACCTTACGAATGACCGCGCGGAGGTCCTACTACATTGGCTTGACAGATCTTCGTTTATAAACGAAGATCGACCATGAAAGGAGGAGCGATGAGAGATAGAACTCGTGACGAAGCGATGGCTGAACTGTTCGGCGAGGATCCTGCGTATGCTGTCGAACTACTCAACAGCATTCTGGAAGATGGCGATCAGAGCGAGCTACTGATCGCGCTACGCCAGCTGACCAAAGCCTTTGGCGGCGTGCAAAGCGTCGCCCAGACGGCCCATTTAAGCCCGACCCAGCTCTATCGCACCTTGTCGCCAACCGGGAATCCCGTGCTCAGTAACCTCTCGGCGATTCTCAAGGCCATGGGGCTGCGCTTGGCGGTGCAGCCCGTACATCTGCCTTCCGCCTAGCTTACGAATGATCGGCGCGCCGGCCCCGCTCCAGGCGCTCGGCCACGTCCACCAGTTGTCCACCCGACGCCGCCGGCGCCAGATTGCCGTAGCCGCGCCGCATGCGCAGGAAAGGCTCTTCGATCGTGCTGTAGCTGAGCGTCGCGATGGCCCAGGTCGCCCCGTACGCCGCCGCCAGCATCAGCAGCGCATCGAGCCGTACGTTGCCGGTGATCGTCAGCATGCCGACCGCCTGCGCCAGCAAGTGCAGCACGCCCATGTGCAGCAGGTAAAACGAAAAGCTGATCTTGCCGCCGTGGCACAGGACCCGCTCCAGCCATGCCGGCAAGCCCTTGTCGAAGGAAATCCAGGTCACGATGACGCAGGCCCAGCCGATGCTCTCGATGCTGGACCAGACGATCCAGAACAGCGACTTCGGTTGCGTCTGCCCGAAGCTGGCGACCTGCCCCTGCAGCGTGCTGTTGCACACCGCCAGCAGCAGCGCGAGCGGCAGCAGCCAACCGGCGTAGCGGTGCAGGCGCGCCGCATGACGCCGGTACAGCATCGCCGCCAGCATGCCGATCAGGAACTGGTCGAAGCGTCCGACGAAGGTGCTGAAATACATCAGCGTGCTCTTCTCGTTCACGCCATACGCCGCGGCCTTGAAGAACAGCATCAGCGCGAGCAGGCTGAGCAGGTAGCGCGCGCCGCGCTCCAGCGCAAACCGGCTCAGGAACGGGAACATCATATAAAACATGAACTCGAGCGAGATGCACCACGCGGCCCCGGTCACCACCGTGTACGAGGTGGGCGACAGGCCGAGATTGGTGCTCAGCAAATAGAGGATGTCCTGTGGCTGGAAGCGGTCGCGCCCGATCGACGTCGCCACCAGGAAGATGGTGAAGAACAGCGGAAAGATGCGCAGGAAACGGTTGCGGATGAAATCGCGGTAGACAATCTGCTTCTGGTGCATGGCGATCTGCATGAACAGGAAGCCCGACAGCGTGAAGAACAGCCCGACCCCGGTATGCCCTTCGGTCACCAGTCCCCACCACGGATTGACCAGGCCATTGCCGCCGAGGCCGCGGTATTCGAGGTGGAAATGGAACAGGAACACCAGCGTCGCGGCCAGCCAGCGCAACTGGTCGATCCTGGGGTTATAGGCAATATTGAGCGATTTCATCGCCAAATGATAACCGAAGGCGGCGCCGCTGCGGCAAGGCGGGCGCCGCGGGGCGACTATAATAGCGGCTGTCCCGCTTTTTTCATCTGATCATGCACGTCAACATCGCCGCCTACAAGTTCGGTACCTTCGACAACACCGAAGAACTGCGCCCGCACTACCAGGCGCTGTGCAAGGAGCTCGAGCTGAAAGGCACGATCCTGCTCACGCCCGAAGGCATCAACCTGTTCCTGTCCGGCCTGCGCGAGCGGATCGACCGCTTCCTGGCCTGGCTGCGCAGCGATGCGCGCTTCGCCGACATCGCAGTCAAGGAGAGCTACTCGGACGAGCAGTCGCACAAGCGCATGCTGGTCAAGCTCAAGAACGAAATCATCACCATGCGCATGCCGCTGATCCAGCCCGAGCTGGGCCGCGCGCCGGCGGTGGCGCCGGCCACGCTCAAGCGCTGGCTGGACCAGGGTCACGACGACCAGGGCAAGCCGGTGGTCATGGTCGACACCCGCAACGCCTTCGAGGTCGACGTCGGCACCTTCGACAATACGATCGACTACCGGATCGAGAAGTTCACCGAGTTCCCGGCCGTGATTGCCGCGCACAAGGACGAGCTCGAAGGCAAGACCGTGGTCACCTTTTGCACCGGCGGCATCCGCTGCGAAAAGGCGGCGATCCACATGCAAAACATCGGCTACCGCGATGTGTACCAGCTCGAGGGCGGCATTCTCAAGTACTTCGAGGACGTCGGCGGCGCGCACTACACGGGCGACTGCTTCGTCTTCGACTACCGCACCGCGCTCAACCCGCAACTGGAGCCCAGCGTGACGGTGCAATGCTTCGCCTGCCGCGCGGTGGTCACGCCGCGACAGCAACTGTCGCCGCAGTATGTGTATGGCGTGTCGTGCCCGCATTGCGCGCCAAGCAGCCAAAGCTAGAGGACTGCGCGCCGCGGCACCACACCGCTGGGAGCGCAAAAAAAGGGCTTCACGGATGATGCGTCGTTCCCGGCAATCCGTGAACCAAAAAAGCCGGGCTGCGGCCGGCGCCCGCTTAAGCCATGTTGCCATCGAAGGTGTAGGACGACGCGTTGCCCAGCAACTCGTTCACGACTTAGTGCCCGTCACCTTGCGCCGCGTCGCGGTTCGCCAGGCATTCGCCTCCGTTTCGACTTCTTCGTTTGACACCACGTCGCCGGCATTAGCCGCGTCGAGGCCAACTTGCACCTCGCTCCGAAACCATGAATCATGCGCGTTCGCTTCCTGTTGTTGCTTCACGAAGTCGCGCATGAAGTCGCGCAAGAGCTGCGCGCTGCTGCGGTCTCGCCCCTTGGCCGCTGTTGTGAACGCCTCTTTCAGAGTCTCATCTACCCGGAAAGTAAAGGTTGTTTCGCTCATCGGCCGCTCCATGTGTTAGCGCCGCAGCTCGCCTGCCGCCGTTGTATGGGTTCCCGCTTTCGCGGGAACGACGTGCCTAGGAGTCTGCGCGGCAGAACGATTTCGCGCAATTTTTCGACGTTTTCTGGGGTGCTTTACCCCTTCCCGATGTCGAGATCGTTGATCCTGACGCGATCTGAGAGGTCAAGATTTCTCTCGACGACTCCAATTTTTTCTGCCGCGCAGACTCCTAGCAACCCGTGAACCAAAAAAAGCCGGGCTGCGGGCGGCGCCGCGCAGGCGCCCGCTTAAGCCATGTTGCCGTCGAAGGTGTAGGCCGGCGCGTTGCCCACCAGCTGGGCTGGCTGCGCGCTGGCATGGGTACCGGCATCGGCCACGATGTGGCTGATCACACCGTCGATCGTGGAAGGATCGGCGGCATTGGCTGCCGTCAGCGGATCCTTGATGGTCGCGATAAAGTTGATGGCGAGCTGGTTGGCATCCGCACCGGTGGCATACGCGGTCGCTTCGAACGACTGGTCCAGGTGTTGCGTAAACGTCACGGACACGCCGGTCTTGCCCTCGTAGGCTATCTTGTCGTTGCCCTGGGCGCCGGCGGCGATCTGGGTGACCACGTTGTCGATCGTAATCAGATGCCTGTCCAGCAAGTCGGTCCAGTAATTGACGCCGGCAGTCTCCGCCGTTCGTCCGAACAGATTTTGGTACACCGCCGCCACCACGCCCGCGTTGGTGCTTTGGGAATACGCCGCCTTGTATTCCGCCGAGGCGGCAAACGCGGCCGAAGCCTGCTGCACGCCGGCCGGGTTGGTGTTGAGCACGCCGGTCCAGTAGGCAAGCCCTGCAACGTCCGCTGGTCGGCTGAAATAGGCAACATACAGCTGTTGCACGGCAATGGTCGTGTTGGCCATGGTCATCTCCTGAGTCAATTAATGTCGTAAGAAATCTTACGATAATTGAACAATTGATGAACTTACCTGAGGGTATCGTGCGCCCTGCGCACGATTCAGCCGTGACTAGCGGAAATAGGCAGCGATCTCGGTGACGTCGCTACCGCTGAGTGTGCCGGCCGCGGCGCGCAGGCGAAGTAGGCCCAACAGGTAGCTGTAGCGCGCCTGCGCCAGGTCGCGTTGGCTGGTGTACAGCTGCTGCTGCGCATTCAGCAAGTCGAGGTTGATGCGCACGCCGCCCTTGATGCTCTGCTGGGTTGCCGTCATCAACAGCTTGCCCGAATCGACCGCCTTGACCAACGCATCGACCCGCGCCACGCTGCTTACCACCAGGCTGTGCGCCTTGCGCAATTCCACCAACACTTTGCTGGTCCGACCGTCGAGGTCGGCCCTGGCGCGTTCGTAACCGGCCGCGGCCTGGCGCGCCTGGGCGCTGATGCCGCCGCCCGCGTACAGCGGAATGTTGAGCTGGATGCCGATGGCGCGGTTGACCGTATCCTGGTTGTAGGTGTTGAGCGAGGCCGCGTTGTCCTTGCTGTAGCTGGCGACTAGGTCGAGACGCGGCGCATGGCCGGCCTTATCCTTCTGGACTTCGAGGCGCGCGTTCTCGACCGCGAGGGTGGCCGCTTGCAGGTCATGATTATTGGCCAGCGCGAGCGCCTTCCATTCATCGAACGTGGCAGGGGTCAGCGGCGCAAAACGGAAATTCGTCCCCAGCGTGTCGAGCGTGCCCGAGTCCATTCCGATGATGCCCTCGAGCGTGTTGCGCTGGGCGGTTACAGTGTCTTGCGCTTCCAGCACCTGAGCTTCGGCCAAGTCCAGACGTGCCTGGGTTTCCAGCATGTCGGTCCTGGTGCCCTCGCCCTTTTCGAACAGACGGTTATTGACGCTCTGCTGCTCACGGTACATATCGCGCTGTACCAGTGTGAGCGCGAGCTGATCGCTGGCATACAAGGCATCGAGATAGGCACCGACCACGCGCAGCACTACCTCGTTCGAATTCGCCGCAAACTGCGCCGCGCTTTGCTCGGTCTGGACTTTCCCTTGGCGATAACGCGCGACGGCATCAAGGTTGATTAAGGGCTGACGCACTTGAATCGCGGACGAGCGGCTGGTGTACTGTGGGTAGATAAGCGAATCCGGGCCGTCGGTAAAGTGGGTGATCAGGTCGGCCCGGTTCTTGTTGGCCGAATAGCTGGCCGAGATGTTGGGCAGCAAGAGAGAGCGGCCGAGTATGCGATTCTCCTTGCCGGCTTCATTCTCATAAAAGTTCATCCGATAGGCCGGATCATTCTGCAGCGCTGCCTGATAGGCCTGCTCCAACGTGACCGCCGATGCATGTCCGGCATACAGGGCGGCGCTAGCGGCGGCGACAAGGGCGGCGCGACGGAGCGCAGCGCGGGGGGGATTGAAGAGCACAGTCGGCAAGATCACTCCTCGGTCATCGACGTTTTGGAACGGTCGAAAATTGGTTTGAGCAGATAACTCATCATCGTACGCTCGCCCGTTTTTACAAACATATCGGCAGGCATACCGGGAAGGATGTCGAGTTTGGCCGCCATCTTCGCACCTTCGGGAGTGACTTTTGCGCGCACTCGATAGAAAGGCTGACCGGTATGTTCGTCGACGAAGCGATCGGCCGAGACCGAGGTCACGACACCAGGAATGTGCGGTGTCTTGTTGGTATTGAATGCCGAGAAGATCAGTTCCACCGGCAACCCGGCATGTACCTTGTCCACCAGGTTCACCGCCAATTGACCTTCTACCACCAAGGCATCATTGGATGGCACTATGTCCATCAGCTTGAAGCCAGGCGGGACCACCGCCCCCCGCGTGAACACAGCAACGCCTACCACGGTGCCATCGACCGGCGATTTCACCTCCGCGTTCTGAAGATCGAAATCCTGCGCGGTGATGCGACTCTGCAATGCGTCGGCTTCGCGCTGCGTATCGACCAGCGTGCTGCGTACGTCGCGCTGGAACTCTTCCTTACGCTGGATCTGGCGCAGGTTTAATTCCATTACCTGGCGCTGGGACCGGCCGATATTGCCGATGTCTTCGGAAATCGCACCATTGATCTGCGAATAAGTGCGCTCGACGTCGAGCAGGCGGTTGCGCGCAATGTAACCATCCTTGGCGAGGTCTCGCATGCCCTCGAGCTGCGATTTGATCATGCCCAATTGTTCCTTCTTGCTGTCGCGCGATTCTTCCAAGCCGTGCAACTGCAGCTTCAAACCCTCAATACTCTCGGCGACGGCGCCGAGTTCGTTTTGCAAAGCAAGTCTGCGCGAAGAAAACAATTGGTTCTGCAAGGCCATTGCTTCGACCGCCCGCGGATCCTTCTTTTCGGCCAGCAGAGAAGCGGGAAAAGTAATCGTCGCCTTCCCATCGCGTTCGGTGAGAAGGCGAGCTTCCGTCGCCCGTGCCGTAAAGTATTGACTGCGCGAGATGTCCGCCGCTGACTGTACCTGAATATTGTTCATCCGCACCAGCAGTTGGCCGGCCTTGACGACATCACCATCCTTGACCAGGATATCCGCCACGGTGCCGCCGGTCTGGTGCTGGATCGTCTTGCGATTCGTTTCCTTCGCGACGGTGCCGGACAAAGGCACTCCCTTGTCAAGCGGAGCAAAGATCGCCCATACCATGAAGCCGACGAAGCCCAGCAAAACGACGCCCCAACCGAGTCTGCGATAGCTGCTGTCATCGGTGTTGACTGTCAATGGTGAGACGTCATGCGCAATGACTTCCGTCACGTCCGACCGTGCTGGCTTATTTGCAAGTAGTTTCATTATTATTCCTGTGTAGCGGGCGCCGCGTCGGCGTTTGCATGATCTGGCGCGCCGGTTTGCGTCTGCCGCTGTGCCTGCTGAGCTTGTGCTTGCGCCTGGGATTGCTGGGCCTGAAGGGTATGCTGTTGCAGAGCTGCCATCACTTGATCGGTAGGCCCGAACATCTCGGCCACGCCTTCGCGCAGCAGCAGTAACTTGCTAGTCGCGCCGATAATGCTGGTGCGGTGGGTGATCAGGATGATGGTCTTGCCGCGCTGGCGCAGGTCGAGAATCGCCCGCAACAGGGCCTGTTCGCCGACATCGTCCAGATTCGAGTTGGGTTCGTCGAGCACGATGATCGACGGGTCGCCGTACATCGCGCGCGCCAAGCCCAGGCGTTGCTTCTGACCGCCCGACAGCCCCGCTCCGCCATCGCCGAGCATGGTGTCATATCCTTCCGGGAAGTGCAGGACCAGATCGTGGACGCCAGCCTGCTTGGCCGCCAGCACAACTTTTTCGGGATCGATTTCGCCAAAGCGCGCAATATTCTCGCTGACGGTGCCGCCAAACAATTCGATATCTTGAGGCAGGTAACCGATATGTGGACCTAGCTCGGCCTTGTTCCAGTGGAAAATGTCGGCGCCGTCGAGGCGGACCTTGCCTTGCTGGGCCGGCCAGACGCCGACCAGCAAACGCGCCAAGGTCGATTTACCGGAACCGCTAGGCCCGATCACGCCCAAAATGTCGCCCGGCGCAACGGCAAAAGTCACGCCCTTCAGGACCGGCACTGACGCCCCGGGAGCCGCGGCGACCACACCTTCCACGCTCAAGGCGCCCATCGGCTTTGGTAAGGGCATGCCGGCTTCACGCGCGGGGTTGGCCGCCAGTAGTGCGGCCAGGCGGCCGTATGCAGCACGGGTGCCGCTCCACGATTTCCAGACGCCGATAACCTGCTGTACCGGCGCCAAGGCGCGGCCCACCAGGATAGATGCGGCGATCATCATGCCTGGCGTGATCTTGCCTTCGATCACCAGCAAGGCGCCGTAGCCAAGCACCAGCGATTGCAAGGACACCTGAACGAATTTGGTAATCGCGCCAACGCTGCCTGCCTTTTCGCTCGCCTCAGCCTGCAGATGCAGGAATTTGCCATGCATCTTGAACCAGCGCCCGAGCAGGTTTGGCAGCATCCCCATCGATTCGATGACCTCCGCATTGCGCAGGTTATTGGTCGCCAGGTTGCCTGCCGCAATGGCCATGCCGTTCGCCTCCGCCAAGGGCTTGCGGGTCACTTTTTCATTGATATAAGCGAGCGCCACGAGGATTGCCGTACCAGCTAGCGAAAATACGCCCAATCCCGGTTCAAAGATGAAGATGACGATAAGATAGACCGGGAACCATGGCGCGTCGAAGAAGGCAAACAACGCGTTACCGGTCAAGAACTGGCGAATATTCGTAAGGTCGTTCAGGGCCTGACCGGCGTTGCCGCCGGCCTTTTTCAGGTTCTGCTCAAAGGCCGCGGTATACACACGCTTGTTGAGTTTCATGTCGAACTGCGCGCCCACGCGCACCAGAATGAAGCTGCGGATCAGCTCAAGCCCGCTCATGAGCAAGTATGCACCCAGCATCATCAAGGTGAGCATGAGCAGCGTGATCTCGTTGCGGCTGGCCAGTACCCGATCGTAGACCTGCAACATGTATATCGACGGCACCAGCATCAGCAGGTTGCTGATCGCGCTGAACACGCCGATGGTGAAGAAAGTGCTCTTGAAACCGATCAAGGCCTGCTCGATTTCGTTGCGTGCGGTAAGAAGTGTGGTTTTCATTTGGTCGGCTTGCCCGAAGCTTGAGTTGGCAATATTTGCGGCTTTCTACGGTCGCGCGAAGCGCGAACCGGAGCCAGACTCTATCGTCGAAAGTCTTTCTAAAATGTGACGTAGATCACATTTTTCAAAAGCTTAGCACAGGCGAATACGGTTTTCCAGAAAAACTTTCGGTGCATCAAGAAAGTGTAGCGCAAAGGGGAAAGTGTACGCGTTCGCTTGTCCGAACGACTTCCCGGACGGGAGATGAGTGTGCAAGTCATTAAGCTGCGGCGCGGCGGCGGCAAGGGCGCCGTTGTTTGTCGCCCCTTGTGCCCCACATCAGGCGATCCGAGCTGCCTTCAAGATCGGTAGCTGCTTCTCGATGAAGACGGTGGCCTGCGCAGTCAGTTCGGCGAGATTCTCCTCGGCCGACTCCAGCGTCCGGCCTTCCTTGACGAGCTTCTGGCCTTGAGCGGCGAGAATTTGCCATACCTGCGTCGCAAGTTCGGATGGCCGCTTTTTACCGTCGCTCAGCGCCGACAGGAAAAGCTGCTCGGCGCGGCCCACCGCCACCCCGCCGCCCGTGACGGGGCTGGCGAGATAGCCGATCTCACCGCTGCCGCGCGCCTTGTCGAGCAGATAGGCGTTCAGCTTGTCGGTATGCGTTTTCGCCTTGTCCACAATCCGACCGTCCTGCACCGCCGCCACATGGCCGCTGCTTGCGAGGACCAGCGCGGCCTCGACCACTTGCCCGAAGACTACGCCCTTGGCCTGAACCGCCTGCTCAATCTCGCCGAGCGTGTGGGCTTTGTGATCGGCCAGGACATCGAGAATCGGGTCATACACGGTCGCGCTCATGGTGGCCTCGCCCAAGGCGCCGTTCACCTTCAGGGTAACGTCCGGCCGATGGGTCAGCAGGACCAGCGCTTGCGCGCGCTGGGCTTCCAGCTGCTCCAGCCGGTTGAGCTTGCGCGCGCCTTTCACCCAGTAGTCTCGGCGAAACTGCTGATTGACCATGAAATCACGCACGCTTTCGCGGAACATCGGGTCGGGAATTTCGTTGAGTAAGGCCTGCTGATCGGCACTCAAATTCACCGCGTCGATGTGATCGAGGTAGTGCGCGGAACAGGCATAGCTGACCTTGGCCGAGGACAGGCACTCCGCCACGGTTGCGAAGTGCATCGGGTGCCAGTCGCGATTAAAGTATTCGTGAGCCAGGTACTGCCGGTTCTGGGCCTGGATCCCGCGAAGGCGCTCGGCGATCTGCGGATTGGCGCGTGCGTAAGTGGGATTGGTGGCAAGTAGCTTTTCGGCGAACTCAAGAGCGCCATTGATGCGACTGAGGATCCCATGGCCTTCCGCACCGATGACTTCGGCATGTGTGGTCATCAGATGCCGCATGGGAGCGAAGGCCGCCCAGCCAGGCAGCGTGTTGTAGCTGATGTAGAGGACACCTCCGACTTTGAGCTTGCGGCGAATGAAATCGACGATGACGGCTCGATTCTCGTCTGAAATCCAGCTCCAGATACCGTGCAGGCCGATGTAGTCGAACTCGGGTAGATCCGGACGGTGGCAGAACGCCTCGAACGCCTCGTCATACAGTCTTGCGCCGGCGTTCGACGCCGCAGCCAGTTCGCGAGCGAAACCAGCTTGTGAGGGATTGAAGTCGGTGCCGTGCCACGACGTAAGGGAAGCCGCGGCGTGGAGGTTGGCGCTTATGCCCTGGCCAAAACCGAGCTCGCACGCAGCGCCCATCTCCGGGCAAACCAGACCGGCGTCGAGGAAGGCGAGCTTCACGCGCAAGGGGTTTAATTCGGGGTAATAGCCAAAGGTATATCCAATGTCGGCCACGTAGCCGGCGGTCCAGTCGCTCATGGAAGAAAAATCTCTAAAGTGAGGAAGGGTATGTTATCAGCCGGTCCGGCGACCGGCATCATTCTTTTTTGCGTGCCGGATCACTGAAAATGGAGCGTCTCGCCATCTGAAAACTTGAACCCCAAATCAGTCAGGCTAGTCGTGTGATTGGATGCTTGCCTGGCTAGCGTCTTCAGTTTGCTTTGCTCGAAAAAGGCCTGCTGCAATTTGTCGAGCTGACTCATCGACAAGAGTTGGGCATAAGCCAGGGGCAGAGCACCAGCTTTGCGCAGAGTGAGGAAGGCATCATCTTGCACGGCAAGAAGCGCGGCCTCGTCAATGCAGTACAGACCTTCGACAGGTATCGTCTGATCGCCTTGCTGCATATTCAGCGGCCAAGGCTGAATAAGACCTGCCGCCTGCAAAGCATCGACTGCAGCTTGCGTTGCGACGCGACTACGCTCGATCTGCGACACGAGATCAAGCATACGGTTGACCATCGCGCCAGGTGTACCGGCGGCGTCGAAAAAGGCTTCACCAATTCCGGCGCCGAGCGCAGATCCGCTGCTTTCATCGAAGCAAAGAATGCTTTCGTCCCGGTCCTGCAGCTTTACGAGCCGAAATGGGTAGGAGCGCAGCACCGCCGGGACATAGTCGCCCAGCCAACGACCATCGGGGGCGATAAAAAAATTACTGTCCGGTTGTAGCGATGCGATAGCTACCAGTTGAAAACCGGCTTCGGTTTGCACAAAGCCTAGTGGCATCCTGGGAACCAGCTTGGCTAGTTCCGCTGCTATTACCGGTAACACATTGGCTTGTGCGGCAAATGCATAGGTCGAAGGCTGTTGCCAGGATTTGTTGGCGAAAAATTCAGGGGTGACGGCGGTAAATTGAGGCATGATATTCCTTCAGGACGTGCATTCCGTAATGTCGCCATAGTATAGCCGATCCGATCCTTCAGGAAAACGCCAAGCCTTCCGTCATCTGCCTGCCGGCACCGGATAGCTCAATCAACGCTTCTTTCAACTTGGCCGTGCCGGTCAAACGCCTCGGCGACTGCGTGAGGCAAAAGATGGTGATGGTCGATATGCCACTCCCCGTTGCTGATGCCGTCGCCGCGGTCGGTCAGCGCGTGCATGTTCAGGAAGTCCATTCTTGCCGCTAGTGCCTGACTCTTCAAACGCTGGTTAAAAATCTGGATGAGGTGAACAAATTGTTTGGCTGTCGCCTCGGCCAACTCATCGAACGGTATGTTGGGACAGGGGACGCCGCCCACTACTATCCGGTGACCAAAACGCTCCGCTATCGCAGCAACGTAGTGAATATATGCGTCGACTGTAGCGTGCGCGAGTTCCACCAATGTCTTGCCGGGGCATTCGCTGCTGGCCTTGATAATTCCTTCATCGTGCCGGCAGTCGATTTCACCAATGCATAGCAATATTGTCGACTTTGGCGCCAGGCGCGCCATGATCAATTCAAGTCTGTGCTTATATCTATTCGCCTTGTCGTTGCCAAGATGCCATTGTTTGCAGCCAGAAATCCATTCCGCTGCGCACCGCATTTTCTTCCCTTTGTAGCGGACTGCGATTCCGTGAGTACTTAGGGAGTGACTCTCTCCTATCACATGGAGCGTTTCGAGATACTCCGGGTGTTGGTCTTGGTCGCCCAACTGCTGCCGATGTGACACAAGTTTGTCAAGATAGTGCCAATAAACACGGGCATGTTTGTGTTGAGAATTGGTCGTCGACCGAATCGGCCGGGACTCCAGCAGCTTGGCGGCGCTTTGCACGATATCGCCGTCCAAATAGCACAGGATGGCGAGATGGACCGCCGCATCGAGTCCGCTGTTCGCCGGGTCTATCGTCAAGGCTTTTTGATATTCGAGCGCCGCCTGCGGCAGCTTATCCAGATCGCAGAGTGTGTTCGCCAGGTTGCATATGGCCTCGGCATGGTCCGGCTGGATCTTTAACGCCTGGCGGTAGCTTGCTTCAGCTTCTTCCAACCGCCCCATGTCTTTGAACGTAGCTCCAAGGTTGTTATGTGCCGCGGCATATTCCGGCATGAGCGCGAGCGCCGCGCGGAAACTCGCGACAGCCTCATCAAAACGTCGCATGTTTTGAAGAGCGACGCCGAGATTGTTGTGCGCCTCGACGAAATTGGGCTTGATGGCCAATGCGCGTTTAAAGTAGCGTAGCGCATCTTCCCAATTGCCTTCGGCCTTGGCCAAGGCGCCGAGATTATTTGCAACTTCGGCGTGCTCCGGGGCTAGCGTCAATGCCTTTGCATAGGCAGCTTGCGCTTCTGAACTGCGCTCACTACCTTGCAACACCGTTCCCAAGAGGGCCCATACGTTCGCGTTTTCCGGTGCTAGGGCGGTAGCCTTTTCCAGCACAGCAATGGCAACTTCCAGGCTACCGGACTGGCGCTTTATTTCTCCCAAATTGAGCAAGTGTTCGATATTGTTCGGCTCGTAGTAAAGCGCTTTTTCCAGCGCATCGATCGCGCCCGGCAAATTATTCAACTGATAGCGAAGCGAACCGGCCATACCCCACAGCTGTGTCAGATGCGGCTTGATGGACAACGATTGTTCCACGTCGGCCAATGAACCCGCGATGTCCTTACGGCGCAGTCTGAGCATCGCGCGATTGGCAAAAGCTTCGGCGTAGTTCGGGTGATGTTGTAGAACCGTCGTCACCAGCTGGTAAGCTTGTTCGTGCTCGTTGTTAGCGCTTAAGGCTGCAGCGAGAACCAGTTGGTTTTCCGGGTCCGTGGCATCGCTCCGATATGCCGCTTGGGCTGCCTGCAGCGCATCCACTACGTTTTGCTGTTTGAGCAAGAGACGTGCAAGATTGCGCTGGACCATCGGCATGGTTGGATCGATTGCCAAGGCGGTGCGTAGCGCTATCCAGGCTTCCGCCTCCTGCTTATTGAGGGAATGAACCTGAGCCAATAGCGCGCTGGCATATGCGTCCTGCGGATGGCGGCCTAGCCGATCTTGCAGCACCTGCACGGCCTCACTGTAACGACCCGCTTCCCGGTGAACAATGGCAGATTCCAGCTCAGCCGGCTTCTCGGCTCTCCCTGGACGCAGCCTTCCCGCTAACGCGTCCACCGCATCTCCTTGCAAGCCCCGTTCGCATCCCTGCGTTAGCAACTGTCGCGCGATATCGAGTTGGTTTGTCCTTATCAGTGCGTCGATGTAACTGAGCCAATATTGTCCTTGGTTTGGGTTCGCTTCCAATGCCGCTTTTAAATGCGGCAGGCCCGCCGCGGCTTGCTCCATTTGCAGCGCTAACACGCCCAGGTTGTGATTCGCATCGGCGTGATTCGGTTCGACCTCAAGAATGGCACGGTAAAGTCGTTCGGCATCCGGCAACTGGTTCGCCTGATGATGCGCGACCGCCTGGCGCAGGGCCTGCGCTACCGTCAGCGACACAGGTTGGGGGGGGGATTCGGCATTGGTCATAATTGTGACATCAATAGAAAGCTGGATTCAGGGTGCGTCATACATGCCGAGGCCGCTGGTACGCGAAACAGATTCCGACAAAGCCGTTTAGTTCAATGCAGACTTCCCGCCAATGCTTCGTTCAACGCCTTGCTGTAGGCAATCCGTGCGGTTTGCAGGACGGCCGCTTGAGCATTGAGGCGTTGTAGTTCGGCATCAACAAACTGTAGGCTTGCCAGTTGAGCCTTGGCGTAGTCCGCCAGCGCATCCAGGTCGTATTCCTTTTCATCGATTTTGATGATATTCATTTCGATACCCTTATAAAAAAGCCCCCGACCTTGACAGTCGGGGGCTAGAGAAGCTAAGCCTCTGGTTCCTACCTTCTAAAACAGCCGCTAGCTAGTTCTTCTTTCAAAGACAGCTAGGCTAGGGCCGCATCAGTAATTAGGAAGCAACTACAACCGAACCCGTTGCAGCGGTAACGGTGTGTACGCCAACCAGTTCAACGATCGTCGTGTCCGTACCAGCCAGGGTGCTCGAGATCGATTCTGCGACGTACGTATTGCCACCAAACACCGCGTATGCAACACCGTGAGCAGCCAGAGCATCAACCGCAGCTTCCAGAGCGGTGATGGTGAGAGCCAGAGTGGCGCCAGCGGTCGTTGCCGTGATGACACCGGCAGTATGACCCACCAGGGTGGCAGCAGCGTCGGTATTGAAGATGATCTTGTCACCAATCGATGCACCGGTAATGACATAGTTGGCAACGGTCGCGTAAGCAGTACCACCGGTGCCGACCGTGATGTAGTCAGGACCCGAGGCTGCCGTGTGAGCGCCCAGATTGATGTTGAACGCACCCGTCGTGTTGGTAGTTGCACCACCGATCGTCAGGAAGTTCGAGCCAGTACCAACCGTCACGTTCACGGTGCCGGCAATGGTAGCGTCCGTCACGACGTCGTTACCGTTACCCAGGGTGACGTTGTTGGTCAGGCCAACAGCAGCAGCGCCCAGCGACAGTTTGACGTGTGCATTGTCAGTTGCGCCGGCGACGGTGATACCGGTCGTAGCTGTCGTCGTCAAACCGGTACCGCCAACCAGGCCATCACCGATTTGCACGTTACCGCTCAGCGTCAGGGACGTCAGCGCGGCGCTCGAAGTAAAGGTGCCGACTGTCGCCAGTTTGGTACCGGTATTCGAAATCGCCAAGGTGGTGCTGCTTGCATCAGTCAGGGTCGTGATGGTCGACGAACCGGTACCGGTGAAGGTCAGGCCGCCCAGGTTGGTGTCCGTCAAGACACCGATGACAACGCCAGCCTGACCCGAGTTGGTGTTGTTGAGGGTGAACGAGGTGGCCTGCGTGGTTGCCTCGTTAATCGTCGTAATTGCCAGACCTTGCGTACCGCTGACATTCAAGACGGACAGGCCGTTATCGGTCAGGACGACGGTGTTGAAGTTTGCGATGGAGTCACCAGCGGTAACATCAACGCCGTTGCTGACCAGGTTGACGGTACCGATACCCACGGCATTTGCGTCTTTCAGTACGATGGTACCGAAATTGACTTGGTCCGACGTAGAACCACCGAGATTGACCGTCACAGTGTCGGCTGCACCGGTTGCGTTCGCCACACCGTAGGTGACCGAGCTGGAAGCAACGTCGAGCGTCAGCGAGGTATTTGCTGCAACCTTGGTGAAAGCGATGGTGCTGTTGCCGATGATGTGCAGTCCGGTGATGCCAGGAGCCAGATTGGACATGTCGATCGTGCCGGTCACGTTTGCTGCGACGCCCAGGGTTTCGAAACCGGTAACTTTCGCGCCGGTAGCTGCGGTCAGTGCATACGCGCCACCTTCCAGAATCAGTTCATCGGTCGTGCCGGAACCGCCCGTCACCACCTTGGTAGCGTCGGTCAATGCCGAAATCCGGATGGTATCCTTGCCGGTCGAGCCAACGAAGGTTTGGGTGGTGGCATCGATCGCAGCAGTGATCGCGCCGCTCGACGTGGTCACCAGCGTCGCTGCTGCACCGCGGGCGGCAAAACCGTTGGCAGCAGTCGTGCTGCCATCGTTGAAGCCTGCAGCGCCAGAGACGACGATCGAAGTCAGCGAACCGTTAATTGCGCTCAGCTTGAGGGTCTTGTCGCCAGCCACGTTCAAGGTGGTCAAAGCGGTATCGGCAAAAGCAGCCAGGGTCGAGTTGGCGCCGGTTGCCGTCACGTTCAGCGTGGTAATTTCGTTGTTCGTGTCAGTGACCGTGTTGGTGCCGCTGAGGCCGTTGACAGTCAGGGCCAAAGTTGCGTTTGCCGTTGGCGCGCCAGCAGCACCGTTCGTTGCATTGGTGATCGTCAGCGTGCCAGCAGTACCCGACAGCGACAGCTTGGTCAACGCATTGTCATTGATGACCGATCCAGCGCCGTAGTTCGCGAGCGTAATCGAACTGATGGTGTTTGCAGTGGTCGTGTTGTAGTGCGAATCGGTGATCGTCACAGCGCCATCGGCGGTAATACCAGCAGCGGCCGTCACAGCGCTGACCGCATTAACGGCGGTAACGGCGGTGACTGGTTGCGTACCTGGAGCAGCGACAACTGCGGCGACACCAGCAACACCTTTAACACCGGTAACAGCAGTGGCACCAGCAGCCACGGCAGCCTGGGTGACGGTAACGCTGGTGGTCGAAGCACCGCCATTGACGATCACAGCGCTTTCCGCCAACACGTTCGTGCCAGCTGCATTGGTAGCGGTTTGGGTCACGTTGACGGTGGTACCACCGTTGACCGTGATCAGGCCGCCGGTTGCGGCAGCATCAACCGAAGAGGTCACCGACACAGCGCCGCTCGGAGCCGAGTTACCACCAATGGTGATCGTGCCGCCGGTGTTGTGCTTGGAGACCAGGGTAACCGTCGTACCATCGTTGATAACAATGGCGCCGTTCAATTGGCCGTCGCCAGTCTCGGTAAGGCTGATCGCACCGGTTGCGCTATCCAGAGTTACTTTGCCCACGGCGGAAACCGTTTGGGTGGAACCGCCGGACACGGAAACACCATCTATCAGGTCGGCTAGCGTGTCGACAACCGACACTGCGGTGGTGCTTGCAGCAACGATATCGTCAGCGCCACTGGAAGCGCCAATGGTCAGGCTGGTCAAGCCGGTCCAGCTTGTGGTATCCAAGGTGACGGTAGAAGCAGCGGTCACGTTCGCGGTTTGGATGTTCTTGACGAAAACGGTACCGGTGCCAAGGTTAATGGCGTTGGCATCAATGACATTCAGGGTGTTGTTACCAGCACCGCCATCAATCTTGTCAAGCGCATTGAACGCGCCCAAACCTGCGACCGAAGCTGCATTGAAGGTATCGTTGCCAGCGCCGCCGATGAACGAAGGACCGGTGTCGATGCCCGTGGTGAGATTGAAGGAAGCGGTAGGGGTGCCTGCTTGTACCATCGCTTGGACCGCCGCATTCAAGGCGTCTGGGGCGATGGCTGCAGCCAGCGACGCATCGGTCGTGACGCTGCCGATAAAGGAGATAGCGGATGCGTTAGCCGCGGCACCGGTGTAAGCCAGAGCTGCGCTGGCATCCGAGCCGGCACTCAGGGCGGTAGTGAACGCGGCGCCAGCTATTACGCGGTTGTTGTAAGTGGTCAGGTCCGAACCTTGTGCACCAGCAGCGATTGCGGTTACAGCCTGGTCGAGCGTGATAATCCCACCGTTAATTTGGCCAGCCCAGTAGGATATGCCTGCCAGCTCAGCAGGGCGGCCGAACAGGTTCAGATAGATCTGGCCAATCTGGTGGTTCAGGTCCATGCCAGCGTAAGCCGCCTTGTATTCAGCGGAGCCAGCGAAAGCTGCCGCAACAGCAGCGGTGCTGCCGTTAGCGGCTTCTACTTTGCCTTCCCAGAACTGCATACCGAAGTAGTCTGCTGGGCGGTTGAAGTAAGCGATGTACAGCTGTTGAATTGCGTTGTTAAAAGTCGTTGCCATTAAAGTGCTCCTAAGTAGATCGATCGATCAAGGTGGTGTATCAATTTTGCAGCTACACAGCTTGTGCCCTGCAACCCGGCGTACCGAATAATGACAGAGGGCACTGTTCACTTTATGTGATGAGCATCACACCAATGAACAATCTCCTCCGAAACGTGCGGATTTTTCACGGCGGCCCATTATCAAAGAAGATTACTGCGAAAGCAAGTACTTAAGCCTGGCGGTTTCAAATACCAAGCGCAACACTGGATTAATTAACAGTGTTGGTCGGATGTTGTAGCAATGCGATGTGCTGAGTATAAACGACGAGTGGCGATTCGAAATCGAGCCTCGCTCTTGGACGGGTATTGAGCGACAAGGCGATGGCATCGAGCTCGTCCTGAGAGTAGATCGACAGGTCCGAACCTTTGGGCATGTACTGGCGCAGTAAGCCGTTGGTGTTCTCATTTGAGCCGCGTTGCCAAGGGCTGTGCGGATCGGCGAAATAGATCTGGACACCGGTGCGCTCGGTGAGGATTTTGTGGCCGTGCATCTCGCGCCCTTGGTCGTAAGTCATGGTCTTGCGCATCGCCGCCGGTTCGCGATTGAGCACCGCCGAGAAGCTGTCGACGACCGCCTTGGTGGTCGCGTTGTCCATCTTGGCAAGCACCACAAAGCCGGTCGTGCGCTCGACCAGCGTGCCGACCGAGGAGCGGTTGCCAGCGCCCTTGATCAGGTCGCCCTCCCAGTGGCCAGGGATGAGGCGATCTTCGACCTCTGGCGGGCGGATATGGATGCTCTGCATGTCCTGGATCTGGTAGCGTCGGTCAGTGCCTCGGCTGCGTGGCTTGCGCACTTGGTTGTGGTGGCGAAGGCAGGCGATCAGTTCGCGCTTGAGTTCGCCACGTGGATGCAGGTAGATGGCGTTGTAGATGGTCTCGTGGGACACAGATTTTTCAGGGTTGTCGGGCCAAAGGACCCTGAGTTTGCGCGCTATTTGCTGCGGCGACCAGAGGAGTTTTAGCTGATGCCGAACCACCTGAAATAAGGCCCCGTCCGTGTACAGCTTGGGCAGGCGTCGTGGCAGGATGCGACGAGCTTGGCATTGCGCATGGGCTAGGTTGGCATCGTAGACGCCGGCGCCGCTGGTGCGCTTGAGTTCGCGGCTGATCGTGCTGGCTGAACGGCAAAGGCGTTTAGCAATGGATCGGGTGGAGCACAGGTCGGCGCGCATGGTCATGACAACGGCGCGCTCCTGGGTAGTCAGATGTTTGTAAATTCTCGCCATGGCGGCACCTTACAGGAGAAGGTGTTGCACTTGGTCTTTGAGAACGCCC
>Ga0193702_1000205_pt1 | contig 24143 bp, 19 predicted proteins | sample U3a1metaG_FD_143060 | JGI IMG/M metagenome (GOLD analysis project Ga0193702, IMG submission 143060) | Soil microbial communities from a riparian zone of the East river system, Colorado, United States - U3a1 | ecosystem: Environmental > Terrestrial > Soil > Riparian zone | place: USA: East River... | reverse complement strand
TAATTTTAACTACGCGATGACGAATCAACCGGCGACGAGCAATTTTGCCTGCAGCTTGCACAACAGCTTGATGTGCCTTTTCACACCATCCGCTTTGATACTTTAAAACACGTTGCTGATAATAAAGTTTCAACCCAAATGGCTGCCCGCACTTTACGCTACCAATGGTTTGAACAGATAAGGCAACAGGCTGGGTATTCGGTTATTGCGCTTGCACACCACCAAAACGATGCAATTGAAACAATATTGTTAAACCTTACCCGTGGCACGGGTATAGCAGGGCTGCATGGCATTTTGCCTAAGAATGGCTGGCTGATACGCCCAATGCTGTTTTTAAACCGTGATGAGATTAATGGGCTTGTAAAAAAACTTAAGATCCCTTATCGCGAAGACAGCTCAAACGCCTCGGTAAAATATGCGCGTAATAAGATCCGTTTAGAAGTGATCCCCAAATTAAAGGAGTTAAACCCTGGTTTAGAGCATACCTTTAAAAACAACCTTAGTCATTTCAGGGAGCTTGAATTATTATTGGATGACCGGGTAACGGAACTGAAGGGCAGGCTCTTTATCCGCCATGAAAATGAAACCCATATTTTATTAAAGGACCTGAAAGAACTTCATCCCCAACGCCTGCTGCTTTTTAACCTCCTGCAGGAATACGGTGTTAATGAAACTATTGTTGATGACCTAATATCCGTTTTAGACAAACACTCCGGGAAAATTTTTGAAACAGGGGAATTCAGGCTGATAACAGACAGGGATAAACTCATCATTACTAAAAGGAACAACTTGCCACAACATGAAGTGCCGATCAATTTGCAGGATAAGGAGGTTAACTACAATGGCTATAAGTTGAGTATTTTACATGATGACAGTCCGCTGATTGTAAAAAACAACCCACTGGCATTATCCGTGGATGCCGACTTGTTGATATATCCATTAACTTTGCGCCGTTGGGAAACGGGCGATCATTTTCTCCCTTTGGGGATGAAGGGCAGTAAAAAGGTGAGTGATTTTTTTATTAATCAGAAGGTACCCCTGCACCAAAAGAATGAGATCCCGCTAATAATAAATGGTAACGGCGAGATAATATGGATAGGCGGCTACCGTTCTGATGATCGGTATAAAGTTACCAATAACACTAAAAAAGTAACTATATTCGAATTGTATATAATTTGAAGATGTGATGATTTGGAGATAAAACAATTTGAAAATTTGATGATGTGCCGATTTGAAGATTAGGGATCAGTCAACCTGGTCCTCCCTTTTAAATTAGTTCATTTTCAATTCTTCAAATCAAGACATCATCAAATCGACACATCATCAAATCTTCAAATCTTCAAATTAAAATGAGCGATAAACCGGCTTTTATTGAAAAACAATACCTCGGCAGGGAATTTATTCCAATTACTATCCGCCTGGTTTTAGCTATGTTTTGCTTTGCGGCTTATTTTTTTACTGATGAGCGCGAACGTAACGGCAACCTGCTTATAGTTGTCGGCTTTGCTATCATTATTATTTCAATTATAATGGGTTTCCTGCTCCATTTCCGTACCCGGATTGAAAATAAAAGCATTCTATTAAACGGATTATGGACTACACGACTGGTAAAAATAGACCTTAACAGCATTGTTAAAGCCGAAAAGGGGATCTACAGCAGGTATTTATTTAATAACCCGGTATATAACCTGCACACCAAGGGAACCATCCGCTTCTATACAGCCGGCAACGATGCCCTCCACCTGACCGACAGGGACGGCCTGATCTACATCATCGGATCGCAACACGCAAACGAATTTTTAAGGGCAATAAACGAAGAGATGAAGAAATAATTTCTTGAACCATGACCCGCCTGACTAATTAGGATTAATCATGGTATTCTTTAAATCCTGTAAATCAAGGTTCAGACAACTTTAATTTTTCAGCTTCATCTGGTCAAAGCAATCATCTCCGGTTGTGCAAAGCTTCATCTGGTCTCCCGGGCCCCAGGGAGTTGTTAGCGTACCCGGATCCCATTTGCCTGTGATATACATTGCCACCCAGGTACAGGCATCCTGAGCAATATAATTGTTCATCCAATACCGTACCGGGCAAGTTGTGGCCCCTTTAAAAAAGCCGTTGCCGCCTTCGCTAAAATGATGGTGATGTATAAAAGTTGAATGGCAAAGTTCATGCGCCGTGGTAAACGAAATTATCCGGCCTATGTTCACATAATAGTATTGCGCCACCAACCGCGATACCGTCAGCGTATCTATATTTACGTGAAACTCTGCATTTGCCTGCGTTATATAACTATTTTTCCTGATTACGTCGCGAGTTAAATTTAGCGCTGCCGGCAGGTATTCGCTGGGCTCGTAAGCATGATGTGTCATATTATACAGCCAGATTGTGATTCCTCTTGTTTCTTCTGGCAACATTGCGCCGTTAAAAGTGTTGTGCGCCGCATCCATTTCGAATAATGGCAGCGTTGTGCCGTAAGCCAGCTGAACGTCCGGATCAGGATCGGGGTTTTGCTGATCGGAGGCATAAATTGTAACGCCACGCGTATAAACGGTTAAAGGAGTATTATAATTTACCCACCGTCCATAAACCACTAAAGAGGGTTGGCCGGGTTCATGCTGCCCATACTTTGAATTGGTAAGATGATAGATCTTAACCCCCGAAACTTTGCCATAGCCCAGCGCCCCTGTTTTAATCGAGCTTTTATATTGTTCGCCCGGCGCGCTCTTATCCGCCAATCCAATAGTCATCAACTCTTTTACCTGCGGCGAGAGACGTGTGTAAACCGGCTTATAGTTATCGTCCTCGGTTAAAAAACCACGGTATTCATCAATCAGCGGTATATTGTCGCCATTGTGATGATTATCCGGTTTCACATCTTCGTCCCAATTCAGGTTATACCCTTTGCCAAAAATATTTTCATGTTTTTCCCAGGCGTCGGCAATTTTGTTTTTATCACGGTCGTACGGCACGGTTATCCCTGTATCTATTGGTTCATAGTAGGGCCTGGCCTGCACAACCGAGCCATTATCAAGTGTAACTTCGGCGGTAAGCCTTGCCCAGGCGCCATAATCCATACAAGTTAGCTGTACTATGGCGGCAGCCCCTTTATTGAGTTTCGAAGCCGCCGTACTATCCGTTAACGATGCCGGGTCAAAAACCTGGTTGGCAAACGTGCGCACGGCTTCGGCTATCTTAAAATCAGGCTTTTGATTTGCCCTTTCAACCGGGTAGTTGCTGTTAAACCCTTTATAATGGGTTATATCTTTCAGCTTATATTTTACGGTGTAATTGCCCGCGTACAATTTAGTGGTATCAAACTTATCCCTCACTACTACATAAAAACGAAGGCTGTCATCGCCTTTTGTATCGTCGCTGCCATCAACCTTTGGCCCCTTTGGCAGCCACTTTTCGTATTTACTATCAGGCATTGGTTTCAGCACCGCCTCATACTCCTGTATTGGCTCGCCTATATCGGCAGTTAAAGTCTCGGTAATATCAGCATTTGACTCGCGGATATGCTGAACTTTTGAATACTGTATCTTAAATCCCCGTGTTGTTTTGGTGACGGTTATGTACGTATCGTCGGGGTTGCGTTGCGGCGTACCGCCGCCCACCATCTTTGCATATCGGGGATCGGTTGCACCGCCCATACCCACCTCGGTAGTACCGTCAGAACTGTAGGAGTTACCATGTTCATCATGCCCAACTGTGTGAATGTTTATTGATGCCCCGACACCTATTGTTGACATTACCTGCACCGGGTCGTATACAAATGAAAACGCCATTCTAATTAGTGGCGGTTTTGTTGTAATGATAGTGTTTGAGCCATGCCCGCTGTAGAGCGAATTCTCGCTGGCTGTGCCTGTAAGCGAATTATCATTTATAGTCATCGATGAAAACGACATTTGCCTGGCCAGGTCGGTACCCGCAACCGCCTGGCCGGGCGTCATATATTTTTTCTCCTGATTTATTTTATTGGCCATATTATCCAGTTGCGATGTATTGGCACCCGGCGGGTTTAACATGCATTGAACTATTGTATGCCCGTTTGCTTCGTATATCATGGGCGCTTTAAACGACTTGCCAAAGCATGTATAGGTCGACGAGCCAGATGTACCGCCATTGGTATGGGATTCCGATACCTTTTTAGTGTAATTAAAGCTAACCGTAGTGTAGGTGGTATCGTAATGATGTTGTATCAGCAACTGATCGCCATTCGGCAGCACCTGTGCCTGGTGCTGTGTTACTGCTTTCATCAGCGAGTCGCGAAACTTCATGATTTGTGCCGGTGTCATGGTTCGGATGCGGTGCGCCATTTCAGCCGCTTGCTCTTTTGTGGGTGCTTGCGCATATGAAGATTGCATAACGCTAATCATTATTATAGTTATTATCAATAGTAACAATCTTTTCATATCATTATAATTTATAACACCGAATCAGTCTCTGTATTTCATCTGTATTTGTTGCGCGTATAAAGCTTTTTTTACTGTAGATATTGAATTTTGGGCCGCTCACAGGCCAGGCTCGCCCCGGCCTGCTTTGCGACACCATCCCTAACAATTATCTTTCAATCAAATCACTTAATTTTTGCCAGTCAATCAGCTTTATGGCTTCATCAATATCTGCGGAATCTCCTTTAAATGTTACCACTATGTTTTGAACCACCAGCTTACCTATGCGGGCCTTATCGAAGCCGATTGCATAACGGATTGTGGTAAGGCCATCGCCACCGGTTGCCGTGGTTTTACTGCTAACCGGCTTGCCAAGGAACACTACTGCATTATCATAATAATTTCCCGACATACTCACGTGCCCCCCATCCATTAAAGGGCAATCGGCAGACCGGATCCCCTTTACTGCCAGCGTTGCAGCAACGGGCAACGGGATAGTTACCGGTGGCGTTTTACCGCAATAAGATATAGGAAAAGCACCCGTAACACCTGATGAAATGTTGGCATATATAAAAATACCCAGCTTGCTTTTGTTGGTAGCTTTAAGGCAAGTTGCCACCTGCTGCCCATTGGTGTAATCAGTTACCCCTTTCATGGCTGCCATCATAAGGCCGCTGCTCTGCTCGTCGGGCATTGTAAAGTCTACCTGCCAATTTAACGCCCATGGGTCCCCATGCCCAATACTGGTTGGGATATCGGCAGTACAATCATGCCATTGAGTTGGGATGTCGCACCAATATTTTATAGCATCGAAACTGTTTTCTGGTGCTGTTTTCCAATCCTTGTAAACATGCGGCAGCGATGTGTATAACGACTGGTGAAGGCTATTTAAAAACTGTGTTTCGGCCGGCGTTTGTTTGCGGAAGCCTGGCTTTGTGTCTTTTTTTTGTGCCTGCAAACAAAAAACAGAGCAGGTGAAAAATATTAGTAGTGAGATTTTTTTCATGGGTATTATTATTGATATGCTTTCCTTATTTTAAAAACACCGTAAACGGTCCCGCGGTTAAAAGTTTTGTCCCGGCCGGTTTTGTTGTTCCATATAGTGGAACTGATAGTACCTGTTATAAAGTCGCCATCCATGCTGGTTATGGTAAGGGTACCACCGCATTTTAACCTTTGAAGGCTTTGATTGCCTTGCATGGCACATGCGCAGTTTTTTACGCTTGGCCGTATATCGGGGCTGAATGAAATTGCATTTGATATGCCATTAAATGGATGCACCCCTTTAGTTAACCCACCGGTATAAGTTATTATCATTATACCACTACCAGCGGCTGAAGGGTGGCCGGGGCCCAAATCGCGCCCGAGGCCTATAAACTTTATTATTGTTACATTATTTGCGGGGTCGAATATTGCATTTGCATTGCTGGTAAGGCTCACCAGGTTTACATTACTGGCTTGTACCGCTGCATCTACATTGCTTTTTTGAGCCTGCAGCCTTGCCCTGTCGGCAGCCGGTATCCGGGCCAGGATGGCCGGGTCGATAGCAGCAACTGTTGATGGATTGGTGGCAGATCCTTTTGCGCCGGTTGTTTTCTGGCTGTAACGCGCATCGTTAATACCCGATCCGGGTACGTTAAAGGCAAATATATTGTCTCCGTCTTCAAAATACAGGGTTTTCAACAACACCACTTTAGGCAGGTCGTGCCCGGTAGGCATTAGCTCTACCGATATCACCATCATATTATCCCTGGGCGCATTTGCCGGGGCGGTATATTTCACTAAATAGTCATCAACTATATCCACCGTGCCACCGCCCTGCAAGATCTTCCAGTTTTGGGCGTGGTACGATATGGGTAAACCTGCGCCCGCCAGCGTATGCGCTGCATCAGACATGTGGACTGCCCTGCCGTCGGTAACTGCATCTCCATCATTATTTGTAGCAGGCGGAATAAAAACATCTATATTTATTTGCGTTTGCTCGCCGGCCGACAGGATGGTTTTCTCAGCATTAAGTGACAAACGGCCACCGCGCATAGCCCTTACCAAATCGGGCCCTGTTTGGGCAACCAATTTTGCCGATAACAGGATAAAGACTGCTATACTCAAATATCTTTTCATGTTTTTAAATATTGAATGTTCTAAAAGGGATTAATAACCATGCACTTATTTTTTACAGCCATCAGCATGCTGTCTTTAATTACAAATACATTTTTGCAGCCGGGGGAGTTGTTGATTTCCCACCGTAAAAATGGCGGCAGCGCAATGGTTTGGGCGCGTATAGCCGTTGCGATGAACAAGAGCGCTGCCAGCCAGTATTTACTTTTCATGTCTCAAATCTTGTTATTCCAGATATTGTATATCGGCTTACAAATCGTGTTTGCACAGGTAAAGGTTGCCGTTGTGAACGTCGACATCTAAAAATACAATCACCTCTTTATTGTCAATTATCACTTTTGTGGGCGATGATGCGTTTTCAAATACGGTACCGTCTGAGAAGTACAAGCCACGGTATCCCATCCATGCCATTCCGGTTTCATTGGCGTTTAAAAACAGGCGCTTAAGATCAGCAGGGTTATTAAACTTGTAAAAAACAGCACCATTGCGCTCAATCACCGTAGAATTACTATTAAAAGGAATGTAAAAAACGTTGCCTGTGTTGCGCAGCCAAACCTGGTTATTAAGAATATCGTTTATAGGAAAAGTTGAGCCGGTTGATACGATCACCTTCTTATCCACGCCAAACAGTGCCGCCGTAATTTTACCGTCGGGGCTGATAAGCGGCAGTGCGCCGTAGCCTTTTGGCAGGGTTATTTGGGCTCCGTTTGATGGGTTTAAATGATAGCTCATTCCGCCTGTAACGCTCATCCCCGCTACAGCAACAACCGTTGAATCGGCATTATGCGCAATTTGCGCCATGGCAAATCGGCCTACTACTTTTCCATTAAAAGTAAAGGTTTGTTCGGCCTTACCGGGGATCATGCCGCTGGTAACATTATGCCCATTTTTCAGCATAGCATTGCCCATATCAGTTTGCGTAAAATCTTTGCTGAACAGTTCAATCTCGCTGCCATTTTTTATATCGTTCCGTTTAATATCTGGTGGCGTTTCGCCTGTTTTTTGAAATTGCCCGCCGCTGTAGCTGTACGATTTTGTATTCGATTCAGCTATTTTAGCCACTATCTGATTGTTCACGACCTGTACAGATGAAAACCACATATCGAACCCATCCGGGTGATCGTTCAAATCGCCTTGCGTGTAAGTCATTAATACTGTTCCAACGGTAGCCGGGTCCGTGTAATGTACAGCGCTGCCATCAAGTGCAGTTGAACTGCCTGCCCCAGCCCGGCTATCCACATTTTTTGAAACATTGCTGGTTAGCTTATTTTTTAACTTTCCTAAAATACCCTGCGCGTTAAGCGTGGTTGCAGCAGCAAGTAAGGCTATAGTGTATATTGTTTTTTTCATTGTTTTAGGTTTATATGCTAGTCTGTGTCATAAAAGCGCCTTATTTATCAGGGTTGTTCCATTAGCCAGCCGGAGCAAAAATTATTATTTGGTGTTTTTGATTGGATCAACACACCGTTGGCGGCGATGCACAGGTAGCCCCCAGTCATCAGGTTACGGAACCTGAAAACATTTTGATCGTTTGTAGATTCCATGGTCCAAAAGCCAGCGCGATCGTTATAATTATCGGTAAACGTTATATAGCCCCGCTGGTCAACCAACAAGTAGTTCTCTTTCCACCTGTTTTTCAGGTTAACATAGCGGCTGTTGGGTATAGCTATAACCTGCCATTGGGCGCTCCACCAGCCGGCATCAATGTTTGTTGCCTCCGGCGGGCCCTGCTGATTGTTCAAGTACATGTTATTAAAGTTGTTTTTCAGTTTTACAAAGCCTTGCCCGTCAGCCGGCGGGGGCGGCGGGGCATTTTGCGGCCCAGCAACCTGTACCAGCTCCGGTCCGCCAATTGATGCCGATGAAAGCGGCGTTAACTGGCTGGCAAGGTAAGTTACCTGCATATCGGGCAGGGTATTTAAAGGGGTAATTAAAATAGCGGTGGTACTTATGGTTTGGCCGGGTTTAATCCAGTAGCCTATTTGTACAAATTGTTTATTCCGGTCAACTTTTTTGGGGTCGCAGCTGTTCACCATTGCCAGCACGTTGCAGGCTTCGGCATTAATAATGGCTTCTTTTGATGTTAGCCTGGCACCGGTTGCGTTCAAACAATTAAACTGGGCCAATTGGTCTGACACGTTATTCAACACGTTCCAACCCTGTTTATACAGCATTATTTTGCCTTGATTGGTAGTGTTACGAACGTAAAAGCTTACTGAGTAACGGCTGAAATCGCCTTTGTTGCTAACGGCTTTTACTTCGGTTGATTTGATGACGTAACCTAATTCAAGCCCATCAACAGTTGCGGGCTGCTTATCGGTTATAGTGAAGGTAGCGGGCTGCGCATGCAAGCCGCAATACATCAGCATACCAATGCCGATCAAAAAAAACATCTTTTTCATATTGTTGGGATTTTTATTACAGGCCGGTAATAATTGCCGGCCTGCTATGTAGTTTTTATTTTGGTATGCTTAGGTTATTTTTATTCGCCTGCCGAACCGGAAATAGAGCCGGTAACGTCGGTGACAACTGTATTCTTAGGGTCGGTGTTATCAAAATTCGACCCTTTGATAGCTATAGATGGTATAGTGACAGATATTTTGCCCGATGCACTTACTGCTACTGTTATTGATGTGCCGTCTAATCCGGCAGTTCCGTACAAGCCTTGTTTCGCCACGGTTACCTTATCTATTACCAAAGCAGCTACCTGCCCTGCCCCAATTGTAGTAGCATCACCAACTACAGTGTATGTGCCTGCTTTGGGTTTAGCAGTGCCAGCCCAGAAAAATATAATGGCCGCCTGGGCCGATTTATCAGCTGATTGACCTGTTACGCCCAGCGCATTCAGGTTTTTTGTCCCCCCTGATAATGATGTAGTGGAGTCGGCAGCTGCTGTTTGTGTATAAGTAGTACCGTTAACCGTAAACTTATAGGTAGTGTTGGTTGGTGTAGGGTCATTCTTGGTGCTGCACGAGTATGCAAAAAACGATAAGGCAACCAGTGCTAAGTACATTGCTTTCTTTTTCATTGTAGTTGTTTTTGAGTTTATTATTTAAATTGTTGTTTATTGTTTTACAAATTCAACCCGGCGGTTATTGGCTTTGCCTTCGGGGGTAAGGTTATCGCTGATAGGTTTGGTGTCGCCAAAACCTTTGGTAGTAAGGCGCGATGCATCAACACCCATGGTTACCAGTTGTGCCTTTACGGCATCGGCGCGTTGTTGCGAAAGCGTTGCGTTGTGCGCTGCACCGCCGGTATTATCGGTATGGCCATCCACCTCAAATTTCAAATCGGGATTATCTTTTAATATGCCAACTATCATGTTAAGCGTACCCATACTTTCAGGCTTTATGGTGGCTTTGTCAATATCAAAGTTTATCCCGTGGGTGATAATTTTAGCGTCGGTAAACTTTTTGCCAAGCATGTTCATACCGCCGCCGTTTGCAACGCGTACATTGGCTATTATAATAGGGTTGTTGGGGTCGCCTATCCCCTCTATATCAAATGCGCGGGGCTTGGTGCCCAGGTTTGGCGCAACGGCAACGCGATACTGGTCTACATATACTTTTATCTGGTTGTTGCGATATGCAATGGCTATGTGGTGCCATTTATTCAGATACTTTTCTCCAAGGATGTCTGCGGGAATCTTTCCCTGCAAATCAAGGCCTGTTGCTTTATTTTCAACCCCAATTACGTCGGTACCTAAACTTACATTGGCCTGATCGCTTGTTGCTGCGGTTGCATTTGCGTTGCTGTTATAGAAATATAATTTAGGGTGATATCCTCCGCTGCTATAATCATCAAACTCAATGGTAAATGCATCGCCCAGGTACGATGGCGATTTAATTAGCGGGCTAACATGTGCATAGTTGCCATCAGTCAATAAAAATGCCTGCCTGCCCGCTATCGTGTTAATTACAGCCTGACCATTGCCTAAGTTCCAGTGCGCCGGGAACTCGCCGTTTTGGTCGTCCATAAAATCATCATTGAAAACAATCTGGTCGCCGGGCACAAAATCGTAATTATTATAAGCGCTTATAGGCCCTTGCTGGGTTCCCATTCCCGGGCCGGGCTGGGTTGGCGGCGGCAGGGCTGCCGGAGCGTTTGCTATTACGGCAGGTGCAGCGTCGGCTTTTTTCTTCTTTTTAAATAAACCTTTTATGGCCCCGGCCGCTTTATCAACGCCACTGTTAATAGTGCTGGTTTCGGTGCTGTTTACCTCGCTGGTACCAGCTTCTTTGGCCACCTCCCCTGGTTTCAGTACCTGTGCACTGCCGGGCTGGGTTAGGAAACCCAGGACTATTGCGGCAATTAAAATTTTAAAATACTTCATGATATTGTTTTGTTTTATTAGATTGAATGACTTTTTAATACTTATCACAATCCAAAAGTATCTTGTTGAACACCAACACCATACTCCCTAAAAAGGGAGTTTTTTTATGAAAAAATAAATCTCACTTTTACATTGTTGCTTATATATAATATATAATAATAAATGAGGTGCCTTTTACTGCTTTCGTTTTACCTGGTGCTTTCGCCTTTTACAAGCATGGCCCAGGATGATAGTGCACAACAGCGTGCGAAGTATTTTGCCGCGGTTAAAAACTCCATGGACGACAGCACCAAAATGATAAATCTGATTGGCCTGGGATACAATGTATACGCCGGCAGCAAGCCTGATTCGGCTCTTTACTATTATGATCTGGCTTATGCCATAGCAACACGCTTAAAAAATAAAACAGGTTTGTTAAAATACTATGCCTGTTATGGCGATATACTAAGCTCAAAAGCCAAAAACTTTGAAGCCATAAACATGGCCTTAAAAGCCGTTGCCCTGGCAGAAACCACCAATAACGATCATTTTAAAGGAGCAGCCTATAATAATATTGCAGGCTGTTATACCGATGCCTCAGATATTGAAAAGGCATACGCCTATTACCTGAAAGCGGTTGCTGCTTATGAAAGGCTTGATGACAAAAAACACCTAGCCGCTGTTTATGCTAATATACTGGGGATCTTTTCTTCGGTAGGCCATTCGCCCCAAAAGGCCCTTGAATACGGATTAAAAGCAATTGAGTTTAGCCGGTCTGTTAACAATGATAACGTATTGCAGGAAGCCTTGTTAAACGTAAGTTTTGTTTATGTGAATTTAGGAAAACTAAATAAAGCATTAGCTCTTTTAAGGGAGGCAAAAGCGATCAGCGAAAAATCAAACGACAAAATTGCGCTGTTAAGTGAGCTGGTAGCATTCAATAATATTTTCGTTTTGCAGGAGAGGTATGACCTGTTGAAAAATTATACAGATGAGATAATACGGTTAAGTAAAGAGACCGGGAATAAAAGAGTGCTTGCGGATGCAGAATATTTTTTGGCCTTATCCGCATTTAATCAAAAGGACTATGTTTTCGCTAAATCGCACCTTAAAGCATCAGTGGCTATTGCACAGAAAACCGGGGCAATTTTGGTTGAAGAAAAAGATTACAGCCTACTTGGGGACGCTGAACTGCTCACAGGCAATATTGCAGCATATCATCATAACCGCCTTTTAGAGGATTCAGTAAGGGCAAAACTTCATGCCGACCAAATATTGATCAATACCCAGGAGCTTGAAACAAAATATAATGTAGCTAAAAAAGAGGCAGAAATAAGTAACCTGAATAAGGAAAAGCAGATCAGGGAACTTACCCTTCAAAAGCGCAGTTTTTATATAGTAGTTTTAACCTGCACCGTAGTGGTGTTGCTTATTATAGCCTGGCTATTGCGCAACAACAGTATCCGTAAAGAAAAGCTGCTGATATCTGAAAGAGAATTAAAGGAACAGCAGATCCAGATCCTGGAAAAAGAAAAAGAACTACTCTCAACGCAAGCCTTGATGGAGGGACAGGAAGCCGAGCGGAGCCGCCTTGCCAAAGACCTTCATGACGGACTTGGGGGCATATTAACAGGTACTAAATATTCTTTAAGCAGTATGAAACAAAACATGATTATTAGTGCGGAAAATGCTGCCGCCTTTGAAAAAACGATGAACATGCTTGACCAGTCAATTACTGAGCTTAGGCGTGTGGCACATAACATGATGCCGGAAAGTTTGCTTAAATTGAGCCTGAATGATGCGCTTGAAGATTACTGCAGCCAGGTTACCCACAGCGGCGCGCTGCCAATAACCTATCAAAGCTTTGGCATTGATAAACTACAGGCTGACGAAGCCGTTAAAATAGCGGTTTACCGTATTGTGCAGGAATTGATAAACAATGTTGTTAAACACGCTGCTGCTAAAAGCGCTATAGTCCAGATCGCCCTTAAAGAAAATGTGCTGGGGATAACCGTTGAAGATGATGGCAAGGGGATTGAATTATCAGAACTGTCATTTGCAGCGGGCATGGGCTACAAAAATTTAAAGAGCAGGGTCGACTTTTTGAAAGGGAATATAGATGTGAAGTCGGAACCGGGCAAAGGAACTTCAGTATTTATTCAATTACCGGTTTAATTATGATAAAGATCATCCAGGTTGAGGACCATAGCTTAGTAACGGAAGGTGTAAGGGCATTTATTGCCGCCGAGCATGATATGGAATATGCGGCATCATGCTGCAGCGGCGAAAACCTGGTGCAGGTATTACAAAGCCGGCAACCGGATGTTATTTTGATGGATATAAACCTGCCGGATACAACAGGGATTGAGCTTTGCAAACTGGTAAAAGATAAATACCCCGGGATAGTTATTTTAGCGTTGAGCATAAATAATCAGCCCGGAATTATCCGTAAAATGACGGAAAACGGAGCCAGCGGTTATGTTTTAAAAGATGCATCAAGGCAGGAGATCATTGAGGCTATAAGAACTGTGGCAAAAGGCAAAACCTATTTTAGCCGTTCCGTATCAATGGCGCTGCGGAGAACCGATGCCGCCGACCTGCCGCCGCTTACCAGGCGTGAAAGGGAAGTACTTGAGCTGATAGCTGATGGCTACACCAACCCGCAAATTGCCGAATCACTTTTTGTAGATGTTACCACTATTGATTTTCACCGCAAAAACATGCTGTCGAAATACAAAGTAAAAAACACGGCAGCACTGATAAAGGTGGCGGTGAGCAATAATTTGATTTGATTCAGCTGCATCAGATACCTTGTGTCGCTACTTCATCAGGAAGTTGATAGCTGTCACCACCCCACTTCTTTAATTCTCCCCTCCTGCTCCAAAAATAAATTGCGGTAATAAGGCATATAACCGGCAACACAGCGCCAAACTCATCAATAAAATATTTGGTGTGACCGGTATCTTTTGTAAGCGGCGAAAAAAAGTTCTGGATAAACAGGTTGTGGCTAGCGTGCAATATGGCCCCGGTCCATAAACTGCCCGATTTTAGCCGGAACCAGGTAAAAACAAAGCTGATGCTTACCACCATAACCGTAAAACAGGTAAGCCCATACCAGGCAGGCGTGCCGCTATTATAATCGGCAAAAATAAGGATCGGGAAATGCCAAAAGGCCCAGATAAAGCCTACAATTAACGAGGTTTTGGTATAGCTGGCGTTTTTATACAATTCGGGCACCAAAAATCCGCGCCAGCCAATTTCCTCGCCCAAACCGGTCGACAGGCTTGCCACCATGCCTATTATTCCTGTGAAAATAAAATACAGCAATATGACCACCCCGTTCGGCAAATGGTCCCAGCCGAATGATTTTGCTATTTGCGTTACGGCTTCCGTATTATAAAAACCGCCCCAGCCGGTTATCCAGATCACCAAATAAGCCACAAGGCTATAGATCAAAGGCACCAAATAAGCCCACAACATGTAACGCTGATTATTCCAGCCACCCCAGCCAAGGTCTGCAATCTTCCGTTTTAATATTCTACTGGTTATAAAAGCCGACATGGCAGGCGCCCACATTAGCCCGGTAACGTACAGCCCGTAACCACTGCCAAGTTTACCCGTGTGGATCACTAAAAAATAATAGATGGAACTTATGCCAAATGTTATGAGTAAAAATAGGGCGATAGCTTTACGGCTTTGGCTTGCAGGCTGTTCCATACAGGTTAAAGGTTTTAATGATAATGAATATTACAATAAATGTAATTAAAATCAATCAACAAAAAGCATAACCTGGTTTACTACCAGGGAAATCGCGTTTAACATTTTAGCCGCCGGAGATTAAACGCAAACCTGTGCCAAATGTAAACTATACCTGTATTATAGTGTAGTTTTATGCAGGTGTTACACTAAAATAGTGTTAACAGGGGTGTAACAGCAAAAAGTTGACCCAAAGTGTTAAAAACCTCGTTTCTGCATTACTGACGCACTTTTTACCCTGCCTGCTCCGCAAAAAAATGCGAAAAGTGCTGACAAAACAGTGTCAGCGTTTTTTTTTTAAAAATTGCTTATTGTTCTGCATCTAAGCAAGAGTAGCCTTGCGTTTACCGGAGGTCAAACCCGTGCTCAGTGAATCTTGCTTAAAATTAAACGGCATACTTTTCCGGCTCCAACGGACCCACCTGTTCTAAAAGCGATTGCCCCGGCTTACTATAGTCCTACCGCATCATCAACTAATTTCTTCAATTCAAAATAACGTTCGTTACGGCCTGTGTTTTTTATGTAGAACGTCATTAAAAAGGCTGCGTATTTTTTTTCGTTATTTACCCACGGAAAGCTACCGAATAGCCCCGGGCTGCTGACCGTATTATTGCCCATGATCCATTCACCGTACCCATAGCCCAAACCTTTTGCCTCTGCGGGCGTGTAAGCAATTTTCACATCGGGCGTAAGCCTGTTTACCTGCATTTGTGTTATGCTGTTTTCGCTCAATACCCTTTTATTATTAAATACACCTTTGTTCATTATCATCACCAAAAAGTTAAGGTAATCATCCGGCGTGCTGATGGCTCCGCCGGCAGGTAAAGCAACTTTGCCCTTACCAAAATCGGTGTTCTTCATATTTACCGGACCGGCAATTCTTTCGGCAAATAAAGTTTGAAACCTTTTGCCGCTGATCTTTTCTAAAACAGCACCGGCAATTTGCAGGCCAACATTGCTATAATGAAAGGTTTTGCCGGGCTCCCCCTCCATAGGTAAATTTGCAATATTCTCAATTGCTTCGGCCATACTGTTTGCCTCAACCACATCCTTAATGCTCTCCTTCAGTTTTGGCGCTTCTATCCCGGTTAAATGCGAAAGGCACTGGCTTATGGTGATCTTTCCTTTTCCATGTGCCGATAAAACCGGCAGGTATTTGCCAACGCTGTCTGTAAGCTTTAATTTGCCTTCATCAACAAAGGTCATTATCAGCGCTGCGCTTAACCATTTACTGCAGCTGGCAATAGGTTGGCGGGTTGATGGCGTATAGTCATCCAGATCAGCAGTTTTCCTCTGCTTTTTTGCGAAATACCTGTTGGCCATCTTTTGCCGCAAATTCATTTCATTTACGGAATGTGCATAAACCATCTTCCCGTTTTTATAAACTACTAAAATAGCCCGGCCACCCATTTCGCGGGTATTTTCAGCAAGCCAGGCATCTGCTTTTTTAAAATCGTATTGTGCGCTTGCTGTTCCTAAACAGAATGAGAGCAAAGCAGTAAAGAATATTTTTGAGGGGCTCATAACTATTCAAATTATAAACTAAACTTAATAAAATACTGCTTCAATAGCTAAAAAATAAGGTTCAACCAGCTAAAGTGATGGGGTGAGGTATCGATAGAATGGGGTGAATTGGATTGGATAAATTAAAACCATGTCATTGCGAGCGCAGCGCGGCAACCGCACGCCGTGCACAACCGCCAAGGCAAGTTCTAGACCTTTCTGTTCGCTCTGTAAAGTTCGCGGTTGCCGCGCTACGCTCGCAATGACATAAGGTCTACAGCACATTAAAGGTCAATGTATCAGTCTGCATGGCAGTGAATATTCCAAACCCGTTTACCACATTAGTTGGGGTATTTACCAGGTTTTGAGAGGTTGACTGGCTTGTATTGCTTTTTAACAGATCAATATATTCCTGGTTCACGCGCATCAAGATCACCTTATAATGCCCGTAAAAAGGGAAAATTTGCGGTGTTACGTAATAAACCGATTTGCGCTCGGTATTTATTTCAAAATCTGTTTTGGTGCTGTTCCCGCGGTTATAAAGCGGGAATGCTATACCGTCCGGGTTTTTAAAAACCAAAATATGGTTTAATGAGTCGGGATTGGTCCACGTAAACCTGTTTATTGTATCAGGTGTTGTATTGGGTGTTGATGTTGCGGTAACGCTTACAGAAGTATACAGGGTTGCAAATCCCTGCGGCTTATCAGGCATAGTGGTTCGTGCCGTTACTATATTAGTGAGGTACTTAAACGCCAGCGCATAGGTTTTACCGGTGGTTAAAAAAGTGGTATCACTGTAAGTGTAAGTTCCTTTTGCGCTTTCTGTTAGCTGCACCACGTTGCTGCCGTCTGAAACGGTAAGCTGTAACCCCGTTATCGGCGCCCCGTATTTAGCCGTATCTGTTAATGATTTTTGCTGATAAAGCTTTACCGAAAGCGCATGACCTGCAACCAAATAGCCTTCAACTACCGGTAAAGTGGTGGTAGTATTTGCTGTATCTTTTTTACAGGAGAACAGCAGGAGCATTGCCCCGGGGATTAAAAGCAGGTATTTTCTTATTCCCATCTTAAACTAAGAGTAAGGTTAGGCGTAAAGCCCAGGTAATTAACATCGGTGGTAATAGCAGCATTATTCTGCAGTTGGTATTCACGGTACCAAATGTTTGTATGGTTATACACATTGAAAAGGGATAAACCGATACTGCCAATTTTATCGCCGTTTATTTTTATCAGGTCGTAAGTAGCTGAAAGGTCCAGGCGGTGATAATCGGGCAGGCGTTCGGCATTTTTGCCGCTTACATTAAAAGATGTTGAGGTATTCCCATCCGCAGTAGTAATGGTATAGGTTGAAAGCGGCGCCGTATAGGGGTGCCCTGTACTGAAAATGAAAACCGCCGAAAAGTTCCACCGGTAATAGTGGTACATATTAATGGCCTTAAACTCGTGCCTTATATCCTGGTCGGCAGGATAATAGCTGTTTCCATAGGCGGCAAATTTATTTTCAGCGCTGGCCAGGGTATAGCTTAGCCACCCGGTGTACCTCCCCAATTTCTTTTGCAGTAAAACTTCAATCCCTTTGGCGCGGCCTGATCCCTGGAAAAAGTCCTGTTCAATAGTGCCGGCATTCCCGGGGGCAAAACCTGATTGGCGGATAGCATACTGGGTAAGGTCTGAAAGCACCTTGTAATAACCTTCCACATCAATCAAAAACTGGTCGTTTTCATAACTAACGCCACCCATTATATGCTGCGACTTGCCTACCGGGATATTCCCGTTGTTGGATAACACCCAAAAGTTACGGTTACCGTTTACCACATCTTCGCGGGTAACCTCATTCATAAACTGGTAAAACTGCCCGGTTGCCGCTTTAAGCGTATAGTGATCAGTCAGCACATAGCTTGCTGAAAAACGGGGCTCCATGTATAGTTTGCCTGTAGGCTGAAACCAGGTAGTGCGTACCCCCGGCTGTAAGTGCAGCTTATTATCCGGATCAATCTCCAGCTCGGCATAACCACCGCCAGACAAGGCCGTATTGTGCTCGCTGATCAGTTTACTGGTGTCGTTTTGGATATAATCATAATTAATATGCTGGCGCGAGGCAAACCCGCCGTATAATAGCTTCAGTTTGTTATCCAGCTGCCACTCCCATTCTGATTTTATGCCGATATCTTTCAGGTTATTATTCTCCACTGTACCGTTGCTAAAACTGGTCTGGTTTCCCTCATCATCTGTATTGGTTCCTGAATTGGTACGGTTACGGTCGTTATAATAGGATGAGTAAGTAAGGTATGTATTTGAGTGCAGCCGCTTATTCCATTGGCTAAACCATTTAAGGCTACTGCCAAGGTTTCCGTATTTGGTATAATCAGTGATATTAATATCTCCTGTATTTGAACTGAGGAACGATGGGAGCTGCAGCTGCCGGCTGTTATCCGTTTTATCTTCCCCTGTATACAAGCTCCATGCCAGCGAGTTGCTTTTATCCAAATGATAGGTATAACGCACATCTGCATCATAAAAATGGGAGGCCGGGGTGGTTTGTTCTCCAAAACCACCTCCGGGACCACCAGGCCCTCCACCACCGGGAGAGCCGCTTCTAACTGTAGAGGTATTAAACTGCTTAAAGATCTTATCATAAAACGGCCCCTGGTATGAACGGCGGAAGGCCACCATGAGGGATGAGTTATCTGTTATGGGTGTTTCTGCAAAAACGTTAAAGCTGAGCAAACTCAGATCAACCCCGAAATTCGCTTCATTTTTATTGCCATCCTTACCGTTGATCTCGGTAACACTGGAAAGCCGGCCCCCGTATTTGGAAGAAAAGCCGCCTTTATACAGCTGCACATCTTTTACAGCATTGCTGTTAAATGCACTGAAAAAACCATAAAGGTGATCAACCTGGTAAACGGTAAAGCCGTCAAAAACCACCAGGTTCTGATCTGGCGTCCCCCCTCTGACATAGGCGCCGGATGAGGATTCGTTGGTTGCCCCTACGCCCGGCATCAGCTGGAAAGCCCGCATAATATCTTTTTCGCCTAAGCTGGGAAGTTTGTCGAGGTTGCCCGGTGATAATTGTAGTACGCCAACTTTCTTGGTGTCGGTATTCATTACACCGCTCTTTTTGCCATTTATGGTAACCTCGTTCAGGGTGTTAAGCGCTTTGAACATGCCTATGTTTATCGGGTTATTTATATTTTTCGCATTCAGCCTTAAATAATCGGGCTGGTAGCCTGAATAAGACACCTCCACCACGCAGGTATCAGAAGGGATACTGAATATTGTGAAACTGCCGTCGGTATTGGTTGAGGCAGAAAGCCCGGTATTCCTGATCTTTACAGTAGCCGAGGGGAGCGACTCCCCTGTGCTTTGATCAGTTATCCGGCCGCTTATGGTAAAAAGAAAGTGGGCAGGCGGGGCCTTGGGCGCTTCAATTGCAACCGCTTTAATTGCCCCGGATGCGGAACGGTTAAGCTCATTCAGTTTCTTTAGCCTGGCCAGGTCATCCGTATTTTGAAGAATGTAGATAGTACCGTCTTTTTCAATCCAATAATGCAATTGGTTATCCCGGCAAACCTTTTCAATTACCTCCTTTATCGACTCATTAAAAAAATGTTCAGCTACGTCAAATTTATTTACCGAGTCGCGTTCAAAAACGATATTCAGATGGTAATTTGCAGATAAGGTATCCAGCAACAGATCAACCGAACAGGTAAAAAAATGATCTATCCGGGTTTTTTTTAATGTTTTTTGGGTTTGCTGCGCAATGGCCCCGGTGCAAAAGCTGGTAATTATAAATAGGAGTAATAGTTTCTTCATCCGTTTTCGTTGCTGTCAATGCCAAATTTGACATACGCGGACCGCTAAGGAAAATAAATGAGATAGAAGGCTTGTATTTGTAGACGAACGGGGCAATTGTGCGTTTATGCAAAATCTTTACCGATCATTTTATGGATCCTGTCGCGATAATTGTCGCTTAAGGGCAATTCTGAATGGAGGGTTTTTATTTTGCCGCGTCTTATCTGTGTAACGTAATCAACATTGATGATATAGGATTTATGAACCCTGTAAAACAATTCGGCTGGCAACTGTAGTTCAAGCGCCTTGATACTGGTGCGTGAAAGAACAGGCCGCTGCTGGCCGGAGAGGTTGATCTTTACATAATCTTTTACCCCTTCAATATACTCAATATCATTAAAGCTGATCTTGAGCAGGGTATAATCCGAATGGATAAAAAAGTGTTTTTTACCGGGCTGAACCTGTGGCACCGACCCCTTATTTAGCTCGAAGTATTGCTGCGCTTTTTGACAAGCCTTCAGAAAACGATCAAGCGGAACGGGTTTGACCAGGTAGTCAAGCACATCAAGCTCAAAACCGTCGATCGCAAATTTTTCATACGCGGTCACAAAAATCACCATTGGTTTTGTAACCAGGCTTTTAACCAGCTGCAAACCGTCGAGACCGGGCATATGGATGTCACAAAATAACAGGTCCACCTGTTCAGTTTGCAGTATAGCTATCGCCTCGGCCGCTGTGCGGCACCGTCCTACAACCTGTATGTAATTAACATGTTTTAAATTGTCTTCGGTAAGGTCAAGCGCCAGTGGCTCGTCATCAATTAGCAGGCATCTTATCATTTTAATTGTATTTGAAGGTTAACGGCGTAAATATTCCCGGATTGATTGATAGCAAGATTATGTTTACCGGGATATAACAACTCAAGGCGTCTTTTAACATTATTTAAACCAATCCCGTGGTTTTCGTCTTTATAAGGCTCATCAGGGTCATAGGTATTCTTCACAAAAAAGTCGAGCGTCCTGTTATTGCTTTTTAAACGGATATCTATCACCGGGTCAATAACATTTCCTGTTCCATATTTAAACGCATTTTCAACAAAAGGAATCAGCAGCATTGGTTCTATTGTTTTTTCAGGCACAGCAATGTCAAAATTAAAATCAACCTGTACCTGTGTCCCAAAGCGCAGCATTTGCAGCTCGATATAACTGCGTAAGTAATCAGCCTTTTGCATCATGGTTACTTTTTCCTCATCTGTTATATACAGCAGGTAACGCAGCAGCTTTGAAAGCTGGATCAGCGTGGGCTCAACAGCCGAAGGATTTAACCTGGATAGCGCGACTGCGCTGTTAATTACATTAAAAATAAAATGCGGACTTATTTGCGAACGCAAAAATGCCAGCTCAGAAACCAGGGCCGCATTAGTGATGTCGCGCTTATTGCTAATTACTGCAAACTGATCTGCAAGGTAGCGATAGGCAAAGCCCGCGGCGGTGATAGCGGCTAACGGCAACAGGTTAAAGTGAGCAAAGAAAGGCGGCCTTGGCATGTGCCCGAAAGGATTGTTGCCTTTTGGGAATATCATTACCGGCCTGGTATGAATAAGGATCAGGTCGAGCCCAACGAAAGAAAGGAGCAACAAAGCAAAGTACAGCCACACCCGCTTTTTTTTATTTAGTACTACCGGAATAAGGAAAAATGCGTTAAGGTAAAATTGAAACGCCAGCAGCAAATTGATAAAAACTAAATGCCATGGAGAAAATAACACGCGAAAGTTCGGATCTCGCGGCCGGGAAAGTATAGGTGTAAATGTAATAAAAGCCCAAAACAGCAGGTGTAATAAGATCTCAATAAGAACCGCGGGCTTTAAACGCTTAAACATTTTGATTAAGATTTAAAATGCAATAAATCACTAATTGTGCCTGTAACAAGTGCAATTATCGCTATAAAACAAATCAGGTTTTAATAACCGGGGTGCAGGTGGGGGCTATTTAACACATTTTAACTTAAAACAGAAGTTAACATAGGCTGCGGTTGGAAAAATTGAATGTAAATGAGCAGAACCACGGTTTATTTGCCGTAATAATCCTGTTATTCTTGTTGCGCCGACAGTTAATTAACTAAATTTGAACTTCACGGATAACCAATTATATGAAAAATATACTCCCGCCCGGCAGTAAAGCTATTGCTTTATTGAGCCTTGTATTATTAACGACAGTTAGCAGCAAAACATTTTCGCAATCAGCCATTGCCGTAAAACAGGTTGATAATAACAGCCGCAATAGTTACTACACATCAAATAAAGCCCCTTTAAAACCACAATATTTTATAAAGCTGCCGGTAACTGCTATACAACCCGGCGGCTGGCTAAAAAAACAGCTGGAACTGCAGCGCGATGGCCTTACCGGCAACCTGGGCGAAATAAGTGTATGGCTTTCAAAAACCAACAATGCCTGGGTAAATAAAAGCGGGAAGGGAAAATATGGATGGGAAGAGCTCCCTTACTGGCTAAAAGGTTATGGCGATATGGCCTATATGCTGAAAGATCCAAAAATGCTGAAGGAAACAAAGTTTTGGATTGAGGCGGTGATAAAAAATCAAAGAGCTAACGGAGATTTTGGTCCGCTTAATGAAACCAAGCCCGGCAGGCGCGATCTGTGGGGAAATATGCCGATGCTTTGGTGCTTGCAATCGTATTATGAATATTCAAAAGATGCGCGTGTACTAAAGCTGATGACCGCTTATTATAAATATGAGATGAGCGTTCCGGACAGCTTATTTTTAAAGGACTATTGGGAGAACAGCCGGGGCGGCGATAACCTGATCAGCGTATACTGGCTGTATAACCGTACCGGCGAAAAATGGTTGCTTGACCTTGCTACCAAAATTGATAAAAATACAGCCAACTGGCGCCAGGCAAATAATTTACCAAACTGGCATAATGTAAATGTGGCTCAATCTTTCCGTGAGCCGGCCACGTTCTGGATGCAAAGCAAAGACCCTGCTGATCTGCAGGCTACCTATAACGATTTTAAGCTGATCCGTACTATTTATGGCCAGGTGCCGGGCGGAATGTTTGGGGCCGATGAAAATGCCCGCAAGGGTTACGACGATCCGCGCCAGGCGGTTGAAACCTGCGGTATGGTGGAGCAAATGACATCGGATGAGTTTTTGCTTCAGTATACCGGGGATACTTTTTGGGCCGATAACTGCGAAGATGTAGCTTTTAATACTTTCCCGGCGGCATTTATGCCTGATTACCGGGGATTACGCTACTTAACAGCGCCTAACATGGTAGTTAGTGATAGCAAAAATCATTCGCCGGGAATTGATAATGACGGGCCGTTCTTAAACATGAACCCCTTCAGCAGCCGCTGCTGCCAGCACAATCATGCTGCCGGCTGGGTATATTATGCCGAAAACAGCTGGATGGCAACACCTGATAATGGGTTGGCAGATCAGCTATATTCAGAGGGATCTGTTACCGCAAAAGCGGGAAATGGCAAACCGGTAACCATTGTTACCACAACCAAATACCCTTTTAATGACCAGGTTGATCTTAAAATTTCAACGGCAACTCCAAATGCATTCCCTATTTATTTGCGTGTACCGGCCTGGTGCAGCGGGGCAAGCCTCCAGGTAAATGGCAAACCAATAGCTGTGAATGCGCAAAGCGGAGAATACATTAAGCTCAACAACAAATGGAAAAACGGCGACAGGATAACCCTGCACCTGCCAATGAAGGTCAAAACCCGCGAATGGGAAAAGAACAAGAACAGCGTGAGTGTAAATTATGGCCCGCTTACGTTTTCCTTAAAAATTGACGAAAAGTATGTTAAAAATACCAATAGCAAGGAAACAGCAGTTGCCGATGCCAAATGGCAGGAAACAGCCGACCCGGCAAAGTGGCCTACTTTTGAAATTTATCCAGCTTCTTCCTGGAACTACGGATTGCTTTTAAATAAGGCTAATCCTGCTGAATCATTTACGGTTGAGAAAAGAGCCTGGCCAAAAGATAACAATCCGTTCACCAATACAAACGCCCCTGTAACGCTGATGGCAAAAGGAAAGCAAATCCCCGATTGGAAGATTGACCAATACGGCTTATGTGGACTGTTACCGGTAAGCCCGGTTAAAACGGAAGAACCACAAACCAACCTTACATTGGTGCCGATGGGTGGTGCGCGTTTACGCATCTCATCATTCCCGGTAGTTCAATAAAGCGGCATGACGCTTAAAGATTTGACAACTTTAAGCGTCATGCCGCT
>Ga0193702_1000204_pt1 | contig 24155 bp, 18 predicted proteins | sample U3a1metaG_FD_143060 | JGI IMG/M metagenome (GOLD analysis project Ga0193702, IMG submission 143060) | Soil microbial communities from a riparian zone of the East river system, Colorado, United States - U3a1 | ecosystem: Environmental > Terrestrial > Soil > Riparian zone | place: USA: East River... | reverse complement strand
TGGCGTATTCGAGATCGGAAAAGCTCTTCTGCATGATCGACGGGGACGATGTTGGGTGAAGCGATATTGTCTCAGACCAGCCGCGTTGGCGAAACGGCTGATGGTGAATAAATCAGTGCTTCCCTAATGCTGCGCTGCGATATATTTAAATCGACGCAGCAATCCAACCATCGTTTTCAACTCATCGGAGGTATTATGTTTAGCAAAACACCTGCACTGGTTATCACAACTTCCCTGCTGTTATCGGCATTCTGCAGCCAAGCGTGGGGCGCCGAGCAGACGGCCAAAATCGACCGCGCCGCTTGCGACGCCCCGGGCTATCGGCTCGACTGGCTGGCCGACGATCAAAAGGGCGACGTCGTATTGTCCATGCTGGTGAATGCCGACGGCAAGGTCACCGACGCGAAAGTGGCCGAATCGAGCGGCTATGCGAAAATCGACAGGGCATCGCTGCGCGCCGGCTCGAAATGCAAATTCTCGCCCGGCACCCGGAATGGCGAGGCGGTCGCGTCCTGGGTTCAAGTCAAATATAGCTGGGTAATCAATTAACATCGGTAACGCCCCCAAATTCCCCTTGCGATCCGATAATCCGGCGGATTATCGATTGCTATAAAAAAGGGCAAGATTTGCGAAAAGCCGCATGCCGATAGAACGCAAAAGTAAGGTGGAATTCTCTCGAATATTTACCGCGGACTAACCATTTGCGATCTCGCCCCGGCGCTTCCGGAAGGCGCGCACTTTCATCACGTTGCCGCATTCGGCCGAGTCGCACCAGCGGCGCGAGCGGTTCCGGCTCTCGTCGTAGTAGGCCCAGCGGCAATGCGGATTATTGCAGGCCTTGACCCGGCGCCAGCCGTCGCCTGCGATCAGCTCGGCGAAAGTCAGCGCCACCTCGGCGCTGGCGTGGCGCGGGCCTTCGGTTTGCCGGACCAGGCGCAAGCCCGCCCCGTCGCGTTCGAGCACGCTGCGAGTCGCGATCGGCGGCAGGAAGTCGTGCAGCCGCCGCAAACTGGCGTCCGACACCGTCTGGGCGTTCGACAACTCGTCCACCATCGCACGCAGCACGCCACGCAGCGTCCGCAGGCGCGCGCGTTCGTGCGCGCTCAGCGGACCGGGCAAGGACCAGCGCACCAGGAATCGCTCCAGCCAGCGCGGGTTCTCGAGTTCGTCGTCGATCCGGTCCAGACCGCGGATGTGCTCGCTGTTGACCAGGTCCAGGCCGGGATTTCGCATTTTCATCGTAACCATCGTCTACTAATTGACTGGTTACATAGCACTTTCCGCCGCGCTGTATGCCGCGCTGCCCGCCGACAAGCCGGCTTTTTCAGCGGTCGGCAGCATCGAAGTCGCGCGCGACGAGGCGACCATGCGGCGCTTTCACGACAAGCTCCGGCGCGGCAAGCAGGCCGGCATCGATGCGCAGATCCTCGATGCCCGAGGACTCCAGCGCTTGATGCCGCTGATGAATGTGGAGAGCCTGATCGGCGGCGTGTTCCGGTGCAGCATCCGTATGTCTACACCGAGCCGCTGGCCCCATGGCGCGGCGAGACGAAGGAAGCGGCACACCCGCTGGTGCGCGATCTCGACAATCTGGTCTACTACCGCCAGCACGGCGAGCGCATGGGTTACGGCTGGTACAGCCACGCGCCGCTCACGGCCGCGATCGCCGACGTGAAGCGCGCCGAATTGCCGTATGACGAAGCGGTGTTTCGCGCGTCGCTGGACCTCGGCCTGTTTCCGTTCCTGGAAAAGACACCAATCGCGCATCACCTCAACGGCATCTTCTCGATGACGCCCGACGGCTGTCCCCTGCTCGGCCCGCTCGATGGCTACGAAGGCCTGTGGCTGGCCGAAGCGGTCTGGGTCACGCATGCGGGCGGCATCGGCAAGGCGGCGGCCGAATGGATGCTAGACGGCTACGCGACCACCATCGACGCCAGCCCATTCGACGCCAACCGCTTTGCCGCCCTCGACGACGCGCAGGTGCACAGCCGGTCGCTCGACCTGTACAGCGACATCTATCACTGGCCGGCGGTGTAGCGCGATTCCTTCCCAAGTTCGCTGCAACTTGATCTCCGACGTGTCCGCCCGAACGGACCCACGTACATTAAGTGGTGAACTTCACGGGAGAACACCATGGCACTCTTTACTGAAACAAACCTCGGCGGGCGCTGGTCGAACCGCGCATTGCTATGCCTGCTCGGCGGCGCCTTTGCCGCATGCAGCGGAGGCGGGAATGACAGGGCCGCGCCGCCGCCCACCATCCTCGCGGCAACGATGACGTCGTCGGACCAGGCGGCGGCGACCAGCTACACCGTCATCAACCTCGGCGCCGGCCAGATAGCCGAAATTCCAAACATTAATACTGCCGGCCAAGTGGCGTTCTCCGTCTACGACCCGGCTGGATCGGGCGGGCACGCCTATTTTTTTGACGGCGACATGATCCGCGATATCGGCACCTTGGGCGGCGACGCCTCGTTCACACGCGCGATCAACGAAGCCGGGCAAATCACCGGCTACGCCTCGTACGACGCGAGCGGGAACTACCATGCGTTCATGTGGTCGTTGAAGGAGGGAATGACCGATCTCGGCACCATCCGGCCCGCCCCCTTCTCCGAAGGCCTGGCCATCAACAAGCTCGGGCAAGTGGCCGGCTACTCCAGCTACATCGGGCCGATCAACGAACCGCTGCACGCGTTCGTATGGAGCCGGGCCACGGGCCTGGCCGACCTCGGCACGCTTGCGGGCGCGTCGCTGGCGCAAGCGATCAACGACGCGGGACAGGTCGCCGGCTATTCCGATGCGGCCAACGGCCAGGTACACGGCTTTCTCTGGACCGCTGCGGGCGGCATGACCGACCTTGGCACGCTCGCCAACGGTATCGACTCCTACCCGACGGCCATCAACAAGGCCGGGCAGATCATCGGCTACGCGACCAGCGCTCCCCTGCCCGATCTCAACTACCATGCCTTTGTCTGGGAGCAGGGGCGCGGCATGACGGACCTGGGCACGCTCGGCGGCCCCGGCTCGGGCGTGTGGGCGATCAACGCGCTCGGGCAGATCGTGGGCGCGGCGGACCTCGCCAGCGGCTATCAGCATGCCTTCTCCTGGACCAGGCGCGGCGGCATGGCCGACCTGGGCACGCTCGGCGGCCTCGCGTCGAGCGCGATCGGCGTGAACGACATCGGCCACGCCGCCGGCTGGGCGCAGGACGGCAAAAGCCAATATCACGCCTTCATCTGGACCGCCGCGACCGGCATGGCGGACCTGAACACGCGCCTGCGCAACGCACCGGCCGGGCTGGTGGTGGACACCGCGTTCGCGATATCGAACAAGGACGCGATCGTAGCGACCTCCAACGCCGGACTGGTGTTGCTGCGGCCCGGCGCCAGCGGCACCCCTGCCCCTGTGGTGGGCCCGGTCACACGCACCGACGGGGCGAAGATCGGCACGCAAGTCCACGTGCTAGCCAACTTCATCGATGCCGGCACCGACACCCACAGCGCGATATGGACCTGGGGCGACGGCAGCGCGGCCACTGCCGGGACGGTCAGCGAGCGCAAGGGCTCGGGCAGCGTGCGCGGGGTGCACAGGTATCAGGAGAGCGGGGTCTACGCGGTGGCGGTCAAGGTCACCGACAACACCGGGCGCAGCACCACGGTCAGCGGCAACGTGACGGTATTTGACCCATCGTCCGGCTTCGTGAGCGGCGAAGGCTGGTTCATGTCGCCGCAGGGCGCATACAAGGGCAAGGTCGCGCTGTCGGGCCGCGCGAACTTCAGCCTGTCCTCGACCTTCAGGCAAGACGTGGCGGGAGCGCAGGGCAGCACCAGATTCACGTTCAATATGCCTGGCCTGAACTTCCAGGGCAGCGCTTACGACAAGATGGGCGTTAGCGGCGCCAGGGCCAGCTTCCAGGGCAGCGGCACGCTCAATGGCAAGGCCGGTTACAGCTATCAGCTCACTGCCCTCGCCGGCGATGCCGCGCAAGGCCGCTTCCGGATTCGCATCTCGCATACCGATGCGCGCACCCAAGCCGCGGTGGTGGACTACGATAACCTGCTCGATACGCGCGCCGAAGGTACCGGCACCGAAGGCACGGCCATCGGCGGCGGCGGCATCGCGATGCACGAGTAGGCGCGGCGACGCCAGGCCGGGGCGGCGGCGAGCGCTAGCGTCCGAACAGGCCCGCCATCCTCTCCACCGCCTGCTCCAGGCGCGAATATTTGGTCGCGTACGACAGGCGCACGTGCCGCTTGGGCGCCGCCACGCCGAAGTCGTCGCCCGGCACGATCGCCACGCCGGCCTGCTGCAAGACGGCCATGCTGAACGCCGCGCTGTCCCCGGCCGCCGGATGCGCCACCTCGCTGCAATCGGCGTACACATAAAACGCGCCGTCCGGCATCACCGGCACCTGGAAACCCAGCTCGCGCAAGGCCGGCACGAGGAAGTCGCGGCGGCGCTTGAACTCGCGCCGCCGCTCTTCGTAAATCGCGATCGACTCCGGATGGAAGCAGGCCAGCGCCGCATGCTGCGCAATCGTCGACGGACAGATGAACAGGTTCTGCGCGAGCTTTTCAAACACCGGCACCAGCGTCTCGGGCACCACCAGCCAGCCGAGCCGCCAGCCGGTCATGTTGAAGTACTTGGAGAAGCTGTTCACGGTGATCGCGTCGCTGTCGAAATGCAGGGCGCTCAGCGGCGCCTGGTCGTACGACAGGCCCTGGTAAATCTCGTCGACGATGGCAAAGCCGCCGCGCGCGCGCACCGCCGCGAGCATCTGCTGCAGCTGGGGGCCGGTCAGCGCGGTGCCGGTCGGGTTCGACGGCGAGGCGACGATCACGCCCTTGGTGCGCGGACTCCAGCGCTGCGCGACGTCGTCCGCCACCAGCTGGTAGCGCCGCTCGGCGTCGCTGGCCACCAGCACCGCCCGGCCACCGAACGCGGTCACGAAATGGCGGTTGCAAGGGTAGCTGGGGTCGGGCATCAGCACTTCGTCGCCCTCGCCGATTAGGGCCGCGCAGGCCAGCAGCAGGCCGGCCGAGGCGCCCGCGGTGACCACGATGCGGCGCGCATCCATGTCGATCCCGAAGGCGCTCGCGTAATGCGCGGCGATGGCTTCGCGCAGCTCGCGCAGGCCGAGGGCGTCGGTGTATTGGGTGGTGCCGGCGCGGATCGCATCGATCGCGGCGGCCTGCACCCGTTCGGGCGCGGTGAAATCGGGCTCGCCGACGCTCATGCTGACGACGTCGGTGCCGGCGCGGATCAAGTCGCCGGTAGCTTTGACCATTTCCATCACGCGGAAGGGTTCGATCGCGTGGACGCGCTGAGCGAGTTGTAGTGTCGTGGTGTCTGTCATCGTTATCCTAACCAGTTCGTCGTTCCCGCGCAGGCGGGAATCCATAGCGCGTCACTGATCCAGCGCGCTATGGATTCCCGCCTGCGCGGGAACGACGGGGATTTTGCTCTCGAACGGCGCAAAAATTCGTCTCCCGAAGTTTGACATATATCAACAAGGCTCGCACTTGGCGGATGCAGACTCATCAGTTCCGGGCGCGGCCCTAACTTATTTCGAGGTGCAGCATGGCCAGACGCAGAAAGAACGGCGAGCTCGATGGCGCCGGTTCCATCCTCAGCACCATGGCGGGTCCGTCGGACGCGAAACCGCCGACCAGCCTCGGCACCGACAACCCGGTGGCCGAACATTTGCTCGAAAAAGTCGTGGCCGACGAGCAGCTCGCGGCCCAGATGCCGTTCAATCCGACCAAGCCGCTCGAATACGGCGAAGCCTCGCGCCAGCCGCATCCGGGCGCGACGCGCACCCCGGCGACCCCGCTGGCCACGGCCAGCACCAGCACCGAATTCATCGCCTCGTCCAAGGTCGGCGACGGCCATCCGGACATCGGCCTCAATCCGACCAACGGCCCGCTCGACCGGGTGCGGGTGGACGACAGCAAGCGCGTGCTGACGACCAACCAGGGCGTGCCGGTATCGAACAACCAGGACTCGCTGAAGGCCGGCCTGCGCGGCCCCACCCTGATGGAAGACTTCATCTTCCGCGAAAAGATCACCCACTTCGACCACGAGCGCATTCCCGAGCGCGTGGTGCATGCGCGCGGCTCGGCGGCGCACGGCTATTTCGAGTCCTACCAGGACCTGCGCACGCTGACCCGCGCGGCGCCGTTCGCCAAGGCCGGCAAGCGCACGCCGGTGTTCGTGCGCTTTTCCACCGTGGCCGGCGAGCGCGGCTCGGCCGACACCGTGCGCGACGTGCGCGGCTTCGCCACCAAGTTCTATACCGAGGAAGGCAACTGGGACCTGGTCGGCAATAACATCCCGGTGTTCTTCATCCAGGATGCGATCAAGTTCCCCGACCTGATCCACTCGGTCAAGCCGGAGCCGCACAACGCGATCCCGCAGGCCGCCAGCGCGCACGACAACTTCTGGGACTTCGCCGGCCTCAGTCCCGAGATCACCCACATGCTGATGTGGCACACCTCGGACCGCGCGATTCCGCGCAGCTTCCGCACCATGCAGGGCTTCGGCGTGAACACCTTCCGGCTGGTGAACGCCGAGGGCGTGTCGCACTTCGTCAAGTTCCACTGGACGCCGCTGCAGGGCACCCATTCGCTGGTGTGGGACGAGGCGGTCAAGATCGCCGGCGCCGATCCCGACTTCCACCGACGCGACCTGTGGGAGGCGATCGAGGCCGGCAATTTCCCCGAGTGGGAGCTGGGCCTGCAAGTGTTCACCGAGGAGCAGGCGGCCGCCTTCCCCTTCGACGTCCTCGACCCGACCAAGATCGTGCCGGAGGAGATGGTGCCGCTGCAAACGGTCGGCAAGCTGGTACTCGACCGCAATCCCGATAACTTCTTCGCCGAGACCGAGCAGGTGGCGTTCTGCACCGCGCACGTGGTGCCCGGCATCGACTTCAGCGACGACCCGCTGCTGCAGGGCCGCATCCATTCCTACGTCGACACCCAGATCAGCCGCCTGGGCGGGCCGAACTTCCACGAGATCCCGATCAATTCGGCGCTGGCGCAGGTGCACAACAACCAGCGTGACGGCATGCACCGGCAGGAGATCAACCGCGGGCGCGTCAATTACGAGCCCAATTCGCTGGCCGGCGGCTGTCCGTTCCAGGCCGGCGCGGCGGGCTTCGTCAGTTTTCCCGAGCCGATCGCGGAGCGCAAGGTGCGCGGCAAGCCGGAACTGTTCGCCGACCACTATTCGCAGGCGCGCCTGTTCTGGAACAGCCAGAGCGCGCCGGAGAAGGAGCACATCGTCAACGCCTTCCGCTTCGAGCTGACGCGGGTGCAGACGCCGGCGGTACGCGCGCGTATCGTGGCCGGACTGCGCAATGTGGCGGCGGCACTGGCCGAAGGCGTCGCGCGCGGACTGGGCATCGCGCTGCCGCCGCCGCTGCCGCTGGCCACCGACCGGCCGATTCACGCGTATCCGCCCTCGCCTTCGCTGTCGCTCCTGAGCCGGGTGGGCGTGACCGGCATCCGCACGCGGCGCGTGGCGATCCTGGTGGCGCCCGGGGTCGATGGCGAGATGGTGCGCGCGATCTACGCGTCGCTGTTGAAGGACGGCGCGGTGCCGCGGCTGGTGGGACAGCATCTGGGCAAGGCGGCATCGACCGACGGCGCGCCGCTGGATATCGAGATCAGCTTCGAGACCGGCCCCAGTGTGCTGTTCGACGCGGCGGTGGTGCCGGACGGTTCGGCCGCCGCGGCGCTGTTGAGCCGGAATGCGAACGCGCTCAACTTCGTGCGCGAGCAGTACCGGCATGGCAAACCGATGCTGGCGGTGGAGGCCGGGCTGACGGTGCTCGAGCATGCGTCGATCCCGCCCACGCTGCCGACTGGCGCACCGGATCCGGGACTGATCCTGACCAATGCGGCGAACTTGCCGGAGGCGCTGACGGCGTTCAAGACCGTGCTCGCGCACCATCGGGTGTATGCGCGCGAGACCGATCCGCCGCGGGTATAGCCCCTTGCGCCGTCAGCCAGCGAGCGCGGCCTGCGGCAAGTCGATCGACGGGTCGTTGACCGCGCCCATCGCTTCGGACAGCGCGCGCGCCACCACGCCTTCCTGGCGGATGACGGCGACGGTCTGCGCGCGGAAGGCCTCGGCCAGCTTTTCGGTCGAGATCGAAAACGCCTCCTGCCGCGCGCCGGTCGAGAAGATGTAGAGCGTGCGCAGCGGGCTGACCCACGCCAGCTTGACCTGGCGCGCGCTGCCGTCGGGCTGGCTGAATTCGAGCCACATGCCGCGCTCGAGGCCATCGACCGTGATGACGGCCTCGTCGACCTCGGCCTCTTCCTTCTCGGCCACCGCGTTCTCTTTTTCGATGCGGCGGATCGCATCCTGCTGCGCCACTTCGACCGCGATTTCCAATTGCCGTTCGGGCGACAGGTCGATCGGCGCGCGCACGATCGAGGCGTGGCATTCGGCCAGCTCGGCGAAAAACTGCAGGCGCGCGGCGTCGCGCCACTTGATCACGTCGAGCCACTTGTTCAGGGTTGTGAGCAGGCCCGGCAGCTTGGCGATCAGTTCCTTGCGCTGCTCCTGCGTGACCTTCGGCTTCACGCTCCAGATCAGATCGTCCATGGTGCGGGTGGCGTTGTTGACGGCGCCCGGCTTGTCGTCTTCCACGCTGTAGGCCACGGTCAGCACCGAGGTCCATTTGTTTTCGAGGAAGGTTTCGACCACCGCCACCACGTCGCCGGTACCCACGCGCAGCGCCACGGCGCTCTTGGCCGAGCGCGTCGCGGCGGTGACTTTTTCCTGCTTGAGCGCGCGTGCGATCGGCTCGGAGATCTCGGCCGCGGCGGCGGCTTCCTCGGCTTCGATCGTCGCTTCGAGCTCGGCTACCGCGTCGGCGAACGCGCCCAGTTCCTGGCTGGCGTCGCGGCCCACGCGCTCCACGCTGCGCTGCATCGCCTGGAACAGCGGATCGTCGGCGCCCTTGCGCTGCTCCCAGCCCATGCGCGACATCAGGTCGATCATGCGACGCGCCGGGTGCGCTTCCTGGAAGAAGAAATCCTTGTCGAGCAGCGCGGCCTTGAGCACCGGCACCTGCAGGTAATGGATCAGCTCGCGCGTTTCCTGCGGAATGTTCTCGTCAATGTGGACGGTCTCGAAGATGCGCGACAACAGATCGATCGTGCTTTCGTCGCCGCGCGACAAGCTGCCCTTGGGCAGGCTTTCCTTCAGGCGCGGCAGGTAGAAGACATTGTGCGGCTGGACTTCGCCGGCGCCCTGCATGCCGGCGGCAGGCTCGCCCGCCAGGCCGGCCAGATGCGGCATGCCGAAATTCTGGCCGCCGAGCATTTGGCCGCCGATGCCTTGCGCGCCGGCAGGTGCGCCGCCCGCGTGCTGGCCATCGGCATGCTGGCCGCCTGCATGCTGGCCGCCGGTCCCCTGCCCGAGCGCCTGCATGCGGGCCGCGAGCGACTCAGGCAGGCTCTGCTGCAGCTTGGCGAGGAAGTCGAGCAGCGGCGCGCTCGCTTGCGCCGGCGTCTGCTTCTGGATCAGCTGGCTGGTGACCGTGCCGCGGTAAGCGCCCTGCCCCTGCGCCTGGCCGCCGCTTTCGAACACCGGTCCGCGCGCCGCATGGGCAACGCCGTCCGCTTCGAACTGGCCGATCTCTTGCGGCACAAAGCCGGGCGCCGCGTAGCCGCCATGCCCGTGCATCGGACCGGCCGGCGCCGCGGCGCGCGCATCGTGCGAATGGACCGGCGGCAGGCCGTGCAGCTCGGACGCGTGCGCCGTCGGCGCGGGCTGGCGCGCGTCGTGCGAATGCACCGGCGGCAGTCCTTCGCCCGGCGCCGCGCCCTGGAACGCCTGCGCGCCGCTCGGCCGCCAACCGCCGCTGCCGGTCGGCATCGCGGGCAGGTCCGGGATCAAGGGAATCTCGGCATCGGTCACCACCGGCCGCGGTTCGGTGCCGGAGAAGAACTGGCGCAACTGCTGGGCCAGCGCGGCCTTGCCGCTGGCGCGCGCCGCCTGGGCCGCGGCGGCATTGTCGGTCTTGCGGATGCGCAGCGACTCGACCGAGCCGGGCTTCGCGCCCTTGCGCATCAAGGCCGTGTTCAGCGCCTCGAGCATCGGGCCGAAATCGAACAGCACGTCGGGCTTGAGCAAGGGCAGCAGCATCGCGTGCGCCTCGAGGTCGGGCTCGAATTCGCACCAGGCCTGCTGCATCGCGAGCAGGAAGACTTCGGGACGGAACGGGTTCTGGCCGATGCGCAGGATGTCGCGCTCGAGCAGGAAGCCGAGCCGCACGTTCAGCGTGGCCAGCGCATCCGAATAGCTGATCTCGAACGGGCGGCTGAGGGCGCCGAACGCGACCTTGCTGTCCATTTCCTCGTAGGGCACGAGGGTCAGCGCGTCGGCCGTGCGCTTGGCCTGCTTGGGCGTGGGCGCGAGCAGTTCGATCTCCTTGCGGACCAGGAGCTCGATGCCGGTCGATGCCACATGAAAGTAGGCGTAGCTGTTGTTCTTGAGGAGATTGCCGGACTTCACGCGCTGGTAGACGGCGCGCGCATCGATGCCGGGGTCGCTGACGTCGAGCATACCGGCCACCACACGGGTGATCACTTCCATCAGGTGCTCGTTGGCCTGCTTGGTGACGATCGCGACGAGGCTTTCCAACAGCTCATGCTGCGACAAGGCCTTCTTCGCCTTCGAAGCCGCTGCCGAGGTGGGTGTTGGAGCCATGGTCTGGTCTGCCTGAGTCTGGAAAGCCTAATGCACTACGCCATTATTGGCATGTTATTGCCGCATGGCAATAGCCATATTGAAATGTAGGACCATTTATCCCCTCTATTTTTGCGATTTGACGGGTTTTACGACAGCCGGACCGACGATGCACCAACTTGGTGCATTTCTTGACCCGCGTTTGTCGTTGATACCACGCAACAGTGAGGCCCGAGGTTTCCCTAAGATAACAAGCACCGCCACCGTGAAGGAAACACTCATGACCACCCCGCGCCAGCTGGAAACCCGGACCAAGCTGTACGCCGCCTTCGCCATCGTGCTGCTGTTCGGCGCGGCGGTGGCGGGCTGGCTGCTGCTGCAACTCGGCGAGCTTAGCCATATTACGGCCGAATTGAGCCGGAAATTGAGCGGCCCCGCCGGCGCGCGCGCGGCCGAGCTGGTGCAGTCCGACTTTGCCGCGGCCCGCAACGGCGCGCTCGCCAGCCTGGCCGCCGGCGTGCTGCTGGCCGTGACGCTGTGCCTGTGGCTCGCGGCCGAGATCGCGCGGCCGCTGCAGCAGGCGATCGCCGTGGCGCGCCGGGTGGCCGCGGGCGACCTCGGCACCCGCATCGACGGCGCCGAGCGCGAGCGCGCCGACGGCCTGATGCACGCCTTGCAGGAGATGAACGACAAGCTGGTCGCGATGATCGTCAAGGTACGCGCGGGCACCGAGACCATCGCCAGCGGCGCGGGGCAGATCGCGGCCGGCAATCTCGACCTGTCGGCGCGCACCGAGCAGCAAGCCGCCTCGCTCGAAGAGACCGCCTCGTCGATGGAAGAGCTGACCGCCACCGTCAAGCAAAACGCCGAGCACGCGCACCAGGCCAGCAAGTTGGCGGTCTCGGCCTCGGAAGTGGCGGTCAAGGGCGGCGAAGTGGTGGCCGAGGTGGTCGGCACCATGGCCTCGATCAACGACTCCTCGAAGCGGATCGCCGAAATCATCGGCGTGATCGACGGCATCGCCTTCCAGACCAATATCCTCGCGCTCAACGCGGCGGTCGAGGCGGCGCGCGCCGGCGAACAGGGGCGCGGCTTCGCGGTCGTCGCGTCCGAGGTGCGCAACCTGGCGCAGCGCTCGGCCGCGGCGGCCAAGGAAATCAAGGCGCTGATCGACGACTCGGTCGAGAAGGTCAACGCCGGCACGCTGTTGGCCGACAAGGCCGGCAGCACCATGAACGAGGTGGTCACCAGCGTCAAGCGGGTGACCGACATCATCGGCGAAATCGCCGACGCCAGCGCCGAGCAGACCACCGGCATCGAACAAGTCAACCAGGCGATCGCGGCGATGGACCAGGCGACCCAGCAGAACGCCGCGCTGGTCGAGGAATCGGCGGCCGCGGCGGCCGCGATGCGCGAGCAGGCGGGCAGCCTGAGCCGGGTGGTCGGCGCTTTCGCATTGGGCGCTGCACCGGCGCGCGCCGCGCCCATGCAGGCGGCGGTCGGGCATCCGGTGAAGGCGGCAGCGGCCAGGCCGGCCAAGATGGCGGCCCCGGTGCGGGCGCGCGCCGGCAGCGAGCGAGCGGCGCCGGCACGCAAAGCGGCGCCCGTCCAGACCGCCAAACGGGCGAGCACCGCGGCCACCGACGTCGACTGGGAAGAGTTCTAAACTATTTCAATTTTGTAGGAGTATCTCCTACACTGGATCAGGGCATCATCCGATACCCGATCAACAGTGCGGATCGCATGATTGTGTCACCGGAAACGTGGTCGGGAAACATTTTTTGGCTGCAACCGGCGCACTACATTTTCAAACTCTGTAAAGGAATGAATATGAACTCGAATCAAAAAGGCGGTCAAGGCAACAAGCAGAGCGACAGCTCCAGTGCGAACAAGCAGTCGGGCTCGCGTTCCGGCAGCCAAGGCGGCACCCACGAGCAGCATGTCGAGGCTGGTCGGCAGAGCCACAAGAACGACGACAGCGGCTCGAGCCGTCAGTCCGGTTCGGGCTCCGGCGCGGGCAACAAGCAATCGGGTTCGGGCTCGGGCATGCGCGGCGGCACGCCGGAGCAGCATGCGGAAGCCGGCCGTCAAAGCCACAAGAACGACGACAAGCGCTGAGTAGCGCGGTCGTGCAGCTAAGCTGGGCGACGCCGGGCTTCCGGGCGCCGCCGTCACAGTAGCGACACAGGGACCATCGAAAGAGTCTGCAACGGCCCCGCCGTTGACGGGCTCTTTTCTTTTTTGAAAACCGGGGTCAGTGCCGACATTCGGACATTAAATAGGGTCAGAGTCGAATTAATTCATGCATCTCGAATTAATTCGACTCTGACCCTATTTAATGTCCGAATGTCGGCACTGACCCCGGTTTTTAGATGTTGCGGAGGTGGATGCCCTTGGGCGGGGCGAAGTCGACGATGTCGTCCACCATGCCCGCCACCTTGGCGTCGCGCGAGTTCAGGTGCAGGTCGGAGTACTGGTGGATCGCCCACTGCTCGGGCGTCAGCTCCACGTGCTTGCGCAAGATCGCCTCGGTGCGCGCATCGTCGGCCCGCAAGCCTTCGACGATGATGTTCAGCGCATCCGGCCGCGCGCCGGGCGAGGCCGTCGCGTGCGACTTGTGCACCATGAAGCGCGCCGTCTCGCTCGCATAACGCCGCTGCCCCGACAGGAACAGGATCACCGCGATCGAGGCCACCGCACCCCCGTTGTACATCACGAACTTGACCGGCGCGTTGGCCAGGAAGTTATACAGGCACAGGCCGTCGCTGACATAACCGCCATTCGACTGCATTAGCACGTGCGCCGTATCGACGCCCTCTTCGGTCATGTGGGACACCGCTTCGAACACCCGATGCACCATGTCGCTGTTCACATCGCCCGACAAGGTGTAGTAGGCGTCTTTTTCGTGTTTCGCTTGGTCTTCGCTCATGGCTGTTTTACCCGCAAAGTGGATGCATGATTTTAACAAATGGAGGGGAAGAAAGCCTTGAGCGCGCGCGTGTCCCGTGCGCACCCCGCCCCGCGAGGTTGACAGCAAGCCCACGCTGGCATATCCTCCACACTCTTGATCGGGAGAGGGCAGCCAGGCGCTGCCGCCGAAGGGGCATTACCCAAAAACTCTCAGGCAAAAGGACCGGTCAGGGGTCGGCGGCGCACTGCGCAGCCGGTTGAACTCTGGAGAGCGGCCGCGGCACCATGCCGGCGGCCCACCGAAGGGGCAGGCGGCATCTTCTCCGCTATCTCTCAGGTACCAAGGACAGAGGGGCGCGATCACTCGCGAACGGCCATAGCGGCCCTTCGCGTCTGTTCGGCGTACCCCTTTTATCACTGCCCTGAGGACTCCATGACGCTTAAAGCGACCCCGCTCAATTCCGCACACCGCGCCGCCGGCGCCAAGATGGTCGACTTCGGCGGCTGGGACATGCCCGTCAATTACGGTTCGCAGATCGAAGAGCACCATGCGGTGCGTACCGACGTCGGCATGTTCGACGTGTCGCACATGTGCGTGGTCGATCTCGAAGGCGCCAACGTGCGCGCCTTCCTGCGCGGCCTGCTGGCCAATAACGTCGACAAGCTGCAGGCGCCGGGCAAGGCGCTCTACTCCTGCATGCTCAATCCGCAGGGCTTCGTGATCGACGACCTGATCGTCTATTTCTTCAGCGAGAGCTGGTTCCGCCTGGTGGTCAACGCCGGCACCGCGGAAAAGGATATCGCCTGGATCGACGCGCAGAACGCGGCCACCAACAGCGGCGTCAAGGTCACCCAGCGGCGCGACGGCGCCAATGCGATGGCGCTGATCGCGGTGCAGGGCCCGCACGCGCGCGCCAAGGTCTGGCAGGTGCTGCCGACCACCCAGGCGCCGTCCGAGCCGCTGAAACCCTTCAATGCCGTGATCGTGAACGACACCGCGTTCGGCGCGGTGATGGTCGCGCGCACCGGCTACACCGGCGAGGACGGCTTCGAACTGGCCTTCCCCGCCGCGCAGGCCGAGGCGCTGTGGAATGCGCTGGCCGCGGCGGGCGTCAAGCCGGCCGGCCTCGGCGCGCGCGACACCCTGCGCCTCGAAGCCGGCATGAACCTCTACGGCCAGGACATGGACGACACCGTCAACCCGCTCGACGCCGGCCTGGCATGGACCATCGACCTGGTCGCCGAGCGCGACTTCATCGGCAAGGCGGCGCTCCAGCGGCTGGGCCAGAACGCCCAGTTCGTGGGCCTGATCCTGCGCGAAAAAGGCGGCGTGCTGCGCGCCCACCAGAAGGTCGTCGCAAGCTCCGGCACGGTCGGCGAAATCACCAGCGGCACCTTCAGCCCGAGCATGCAGCAGGCGATCGCGCTGGCGCGTGTGCCCAAGGACGTGGCGATCGGCGACACCGTGCAGGTCGAGATCCGCGACAAGAAGCTGGCCGCGTCGGTGGTCAAGCTGCCGTTCGTCCGCAACGGCAAGATCCTGGTTGCCTGAATATCCCTATACTCAAACCTCACCCCCACTGGAGCCAATACCATGAACATTCCCGCCGACCTGAAATACACCGAGTCCCATGAATGGATTCGTGCCGAAGCGGACGGCAGCATCACCGTCGGCATCACCGAGTACGCGCAGGACGCGCTCGGCGATATCGTGTTCGTCGAGCTGCCGAAAGTCGGCAAGACCTACACCGCCGGCGACGACGCCGCGGTGGTGGAATCGGTCAAGGCCGCCAGTGACATCTACGCGCCGGTCTCGGGCGAGGTGGTGGCCGTCAACGACGCCGTGGCCGCCGCGCCGGAATCGATCAACGCCGACGCCTACGCGGCCTGGCTGTTCAAGCTCAAGCCGAGCGACGCCAACGCCATCAACGGCCTGCTCGACGCCGCCGCTTACGGCAAGACCACCGCGGAGTAAGCCCCCGGTCCGGCCGCGGCATTGCGCGCGGCCACCCTGTCGTTCCTTCCAACCGGCTGCCGGCGCCCCGCCGGCGGCCAGCATTTTTTGGCCCTACCATGACCCGTACCAGCCTGACCCAACTCGAAGCACGCGACGCCTTCATCCCGCGCCACATCGGTCCTTCCGAATCCGACCAGGCAGCGATGCTGTCCACGCTCGGCTACCCATCGCGCGCGGCGCTGATCGACGCGATCGTGCCGGCCAACATCCGCAACCGCAGCCAGCTCGAACTGGGCCAGTTCTACGAGCCGATGCCGGAACAGGCGGCGCTCGGCAAGCTGAAGACGCTGGCGTCGAAGAACAAGGTCATGAAGTCGCTGATCGGCCAGGGCTACTACAACAGCCACACCCCGGGCGTCATCCTGCGTAACATCTTCGAGAACCCGGCCTGGTACACCGCCTACACGCCCTACCAGCCCGAGATCTCGCAGGGCCGCCTCGAAGCGATCCTGAACTTCCAGCAGATGATCACCGACCTGACCGGCATGGGCATCGCCAACTCGTCGATGCTGGACGAGGGCACCGCCGCGGCCGAGGCGATGACGCTGATCCAGCGCGTCGGCAAATCGGCGTCCAACGTGTTCTACGTGGCCGACGACGTGCTGCCGCAAACGCGCGAAGTGGTCGAGACGCGCGCCAGGCCGATCGGGGTGGAAGTGCGCACCGTGGCCGCCGCCGACATCGGCGCGCTGAACCAGCCCTGCTTCGGCGTGCTGCTGCAGTACCCCGGCGTGAACGGCGAGGTGCGCGACTACCGCGCCGCGGTCGAGAAGCTGCACGCGGCCGGCGCGATGGTGGTGGCCGCCGCCGACCTGCTGGCCCTGACCCTGCTCACGCCTCCCGGCGAATGGGGCGCCGACGTGGTGGTCGGTAACAGCCAGCGCTTCGGCGTGCCGCTCGGTTTCGGCGGCCCGCACGCGGGCTACCTCGCCACCCGCGACGAATTCAAGCGCAGCATGGCCGGCCGCCTGGTCGGCGTCACCCTCGACGCCCAGGGCAATACCGCGTACCGCCTGGCGCTGCAGACCCGCGAGCAGCACATCCGGCGCGAGAAGGCCACCTCCAACATCTGCACCGCGCAGGTGCTGCTGGCGGTGATGGCGTCGATGTATGCGGTCTACCACGGCCCCGCCGGCCTGGCGCAGATCGCGCGCCGCGTGCACCGCAGCACCGCCATCCTCGCGGCCGGGCTGGGGCAGCTCGGCTACCAGCTCGCCAACGCCAGCTATTTCGACACCCTGACCATCGAGACCGCGCGCGCCGGGCAGCTGCATGCGAGCGCCATCGAACACGGGGTCAACCTGCGCAAGGTCGACGCCAAGCACGTCGGCCTGTCGCTGGACGAAACCACCACGCGCGAGGACATCGCCCTGCTGTGGAAAATCTTCGCAACCGGCGTGCCGAATGCGCCGGCCGCGTTCGACTTCGACGCGATCGACGCGAGCGTGCAGGACGCCTTCCCCGCACAGCTGGCGCGCAGCAGCGCCTACCTGACCCACCCGACCTTCAACCGCTACCACGCCGAGCACGAAATGCTGCGCTACCTGCGCAGCCTGGCCGACAAGGACCTGGCGCTGGACCGCACCATGATTCCGCTCGGTTCCTGCACCATGAAGCTGAACGCGACCAGCGAGATGATCCCGGTGACCTGGCCCGAGTTCTCCAACATCCACCCGTTCGCGCCGGACGCGCAGACCGTGGGCTACCGCGAAATGATCGGCCAGCTCGAAGACATGCTGTGCGCGCTGACCGGCTACGCGGCCGTGTCGCTGCAGCCGAACGCCGGCTCGCAGGGCGAATACGCCGGCCTGCTGGTGATCAAGGCCTACCACGAGTCGCGCGGCGAAGGCCACCGCAACATCTGCCTGATTCCCTCGTCGGCGCACGGCACCAACCCGGCGTCGGCCAATATGGTCGGCATGCAGGTGGTGGTCACCGCCTGCGACGCCAGCGGCAACGTCGACCTGGCCGACCTCAAGGCCAAGGCCGAAGTGCACAGCAAGAACCTGGCCTGCGTGATGGTGACCTACCCGTCGACCCACGGCGTGTTCGAGGAAGGCATCCAGGAATTGTGCGAGGTGATCCACGCGCACGGCGGCCAGGTCTACATCGACGGCGCCAACATGAACGCGCTGGTCGGCGTGGCCGCGCCGGGCAGCTTCGGCGGCGACGTCAGCCACCTGAACCTGCACAAGACCTTCTGCATTCCGCACGGCGGCGGCGGTCCCGGCGTCGGTCCGATCGGGGTCGGCGCGCATCTCGCCAAATTCCTGCCGAACCAGCGTTCGACCGGCTACACGCGCGATGCGGACGGCATCGGCGCGGTCAGCGCGGCGCCGTTCGGCTCGGCCTCGATCCTGCCGATTTCGTGGATGTACATCGCGATGATGGGCGGCGCCGGCCTGACCGCGGCGACCGAGACCGCGATCCTGGCGGCCAACTACATCGCGCGCCGCCTGGCGCCGCACTATCCGGTGCTGTACACCGGGCATGACGGCCTGGTGGCGCACGAATGCATCCTCGACCTGCGTCCGCTGACCGATGCGACCGGGATCAGCAACGAGGACGTGGCCAAGCGCCTGATGGACTTCGGCTTCCATGCGCCGACCATGAGCTTCCCGGTGCCGGGCACCTTGATGATCGAGCCGACCGAGAGCGAATCGAAGGCCGAGATCGACCGCTTCATCGATGCGATGATCGCGATCCACGCCGAAATCGTGAAGGTCGAGCGCGGCGAGTACGACCGCATGGACAATCCGCTCAAGGGCGCGCCGCATACCGCCGAAGTGGTGACCGCCGACCTGTGGGAACACAAGTACAGCCGCGAAGTGGCGGCGTTCCCGGTGGCGTCGCTGCGCAAGCAGAAGTACTGGCCGCCGGTGGGCCGCGCGGACAACGTCTACGGCGACCGCAACCTGTTCTGCGGCTGCGCCCCGATCAGCGACTACGAGTAACTAGCGGCTCGAGGCCAGCCGCAGGTGGCCGCGCACTACGTGCGGCACCGGGCGCGCGCCGACCGGCGGGGCGGACGCCGGCGGCGGCAGTTGCTGCGCGTCTTCGTCCAGCCGGAACGTGGCCACCGCGCGCGCCAGGCTCAGCGCCTGCCGCTGCAAGGCCTCGGCCGCGGCGGCGGCTTCTTTCACGCGCGCCGAATTCTGGTGCGTCATCTCGTCCATCCGCAAGATCGCGTCGCCGACGTCGTGGATGCCGCTCGCCTGCCCGGCGCTGGCGTCGCTGATCTGGTGGATCATCTCGCCCACCTCCTGCACCGAGTTCGCCAGTTCGGCCATGCTGCTGCCCGCCGCCGCGGCCGACGCAGTGCCGCCCTCGATCTCGGCCACCGAACGCACGATCAGGTCGCGGATGTCGCGCGCGGCCAGCGCCGACTGCTGCGCCAGCGTCCTGACCTCGGCCGCCACCACCGCGAAGCCGCTGCCATGCTCGCCCGCGCGCGCCGCTTCCACCGCCGCGTTCAAGGCCAGGATGTTGGTCTGGTTGGCGATCGCGTCGATCACGCCCGCGATCTCCTCCACCTTGCGCGAGCTGCCCTTGATGGTGTCCATCGTGCTCACCAGCCGCTCCACCACGTCGCCGCCCTTGCGCGCGCAGCTCGAGGCGCTCGCCGCCAGCCGGTTCGCTTCCAGCGCGTCGCTGGCGGTCTTGCTGGCGGTCGCGCTCAGCTCCTGCACCGAGGACGCGGTGTGCTCCAGCGAGTCGGCCTGCGCCGCGCTGCGCTTCGACAGGTCGGCATTGCCGCGCGCGATCTCGCGCGAGGCATTGTCGATCGAACGCGCCGACGCCAGGATCGTGCGCAGCGTGCCGTTCAGGTTGCGGATGCTGGTATCGAGCGCGCGCGAGGTCTCGGCGATCTCGTCGCGGCCATAGACGCGGTCCTTGACCGTCAGGTTGCCGCTCGCGAGGTCGAACGCGGCGTCGCCGATCTCGCCGACTTCCTTGAGCAGCGCGCGCCGCACCGCCACCGTGATCGCCAGCGACAGGCCGATCGACGCCAGCACCACCAGCGGCATCGCGATCGCCATCGCCTTGAATTCGGCGGCGGCGCCGCGCTGCGCCTGTTCGCTCAGCTCGCGCTCGAGCAGCAGCAGCTCGGCCAGCCGCACGGCCACCGCCTCGAACGCGCGCTCGGCCTTCGACATCGCGTTCGCGCTCATCGACTGGTCGGCCTGCGACAGTTCGATCACGTCCAGCACCGCCTTGACGTACAGCGCATGCGCCGCTTGGGCCTGGTCGAGGTAGCGCCGCTCGGCGCCGCCGGGATCGGTGACCCGCGCCAGCGCGGCGAAGCGCACCCCGATCCCGCGGTGGCGCTGGTGGATGTCGCGCGCCAGCGCATCGACCCGGGCCGGCGAGAAACTGGCGCCGATCCAGGTCAGCAGCTGGTAGATTTCGGTGTGCGCCTGGTGCGCCTCGGCCACCAGTTCGGACGCGCCGCGGATGTGCACCGCGCGCTGCTGCACGATGCTGTCGAGCGAGTTATTCTGGCGCACCATCGCCAAGTAGGCGCCGCACGAGAGCACGATCAGCAGCAGCAGCACCACACCGGGCGCGAGCAGCAGCTTGGGGCCGATCCGCAGTTGGCCGAGCATGGCTCAGTGCTTGTAAATACCGGCTTCGAGGGCGACGTCGCCGGCCCGCAGCACGTAGGTGGTCTTGGCCTCGACCTTGCCGCTGGCCGGGTTGCGGAACTTGTAGTCGACCCAGCCCCTGCCCTTGCCGTTGGCGATCTCCACCATCTCGTGGCGGAACAGCTTGCCGTCGGCATCGGGCACGTCGAGCAGGTCCTTGCCGATCAGGGCGGTGGTCGGGTGGGCCAGGGTGATGCCCTTCAGGTCGCGCATCGCGAGGTACAACTGGCCGTGGTTGAAGGCCGGGTCCCTGGCGTTGATGCGGCGGATCATCTCGTCCTTGCCCTTGGCCTTCATGAACTGCGCGCCCTTTTCGGCCAGCGCGACGGCATCGGCGGGACCGGCCTCGGCGCCCAGCGCGCCGGCGCACAGGAACAGGCTGCACAGGGCGCTGCCGGCGACGATTTTCAGCATGATCTCTCCCCCGCAGGTATGATGGACATCGAGCGAATATTTCCTGCGCGCATTGAGTAATTTACGCCGCGGCCCGGCCGCCGGCCTTGCGCAAGAACAAAGGACCCAGTTATGAAACCATCGATCCGCGCCGCCCTCCTGAATGGCCTTGTGTTCCCGGGAGTCGGCCACATCCAGCTCAAGCGCGCCGCGCGCGGCTGCCTGTTCCTGCTGCCCACGCTGGCGGCCGCGCTGTATTACCTGAACCAGGTGATGGAGCGCGCCAACGCGATCGCCGACCAGGTCATGGCCGGCACCATGCCGCTCGATCCGGCCCTGATCGCGGCCAAGCTCGAGCAAGCCTCGGGCAATTCGCCGCTGATGACGGTCAGCGTGGTGGTCATGGTGGGGTGCTGGGCCGGGTCCATCGCGGACGCCCTGTTCGGCGTCGGGCGCGAGGCGGACAAGTTACGCTAGCGCCCATGAAGAAAGCGTCACTCCTGGCCCCATACCGGCGCCTGCTGGTCTTGTGCGGCCTGTCCCTGCTGCTGCACCTGGCGGTGATCGCCTGGCTCGTGCGCCACGCAAGTCCGCCCAGCCATCGCGCGGCACCGCAGCCGGCGCTCAGCGTGCGGCTGCAGGCGCCGGCCCGCAGCGCGCCGCCGGCACCGGCGGTGCACGCGGTCGCCGCCCAAGCGCCGGCATTGACGCCGATACCGCAGCCTGCGCCGCCGGTCACCGCGCCCCTCGCCGTGTCCGCCGCGGTAGTCGTCGCCGCCAGGCCGCCCTCGCCGCCCGCACCCGAGCAGGACGATCCCGACACCGGGCCGGGGCGCTACCGGGTGCGCATGCCGCCCAGCGCCGAACTGACCTATGCACTGAGCAGCAGCGTGGCCGGACAGCCCGCGCAGGCAGGCGGCACGGCGCGGCTCATATGGAAGAACGCCGGCTCGTCTTACCAGCTGCAGATCGACGGCGTCACCGGCCATCTGACCAGCGCCGGCGTCGCCGACGATTCGGGCGTGCGCCCGCTCGACGCCAGCGAGTTGCGGCCCGACGGCAGCACCAGGCTCACCCGCTTCGATCCGGACAGCGGGTACATCACGTTCAGCGCATCGAACCGCAGTTACCGTACGCCGGGCGGCAGTCAGGACCGCGCCTCGCTGCTGATGCAGCTGGCCGGGATCGGGCTGGAACGGCCGGACCAGGTCAAGGACGTGATTGCGGTTTACGTCGCCGGCGCCGACGATGCCAGGGCGGTGCGCTATCAGGTGATGGGGCAGGAACAGCTGGAGACCACGCTAGGCACGCTGGCGACCTGGCATCTGGTGCAGCTGGTGCACGCCGGCGAGACGCGCCTGGAGCTGTGGCTGGCGCCCGCGCACCAGTGGTTGCCGGTACAGCTGCGCGCCACCGCGCCCGACGGCACGGTCAGCATCCAGACCGTCACCCACATCGACATCGAGGCGCCGCCGCACGAGTAAGGACGGCGGCGCTCGGCCCGCCGCCTAGCTAGCCCAGCTTGGCCGCGTGTTCGCGCGTGGCGTGGAAGGTCAGCTTCGGCCAGCGCTCTTCGGTCAGGCGCAGGTTGACGTTGGAGGTGGCGAGGTAGGCCAGGTTGCCGGCCGCATCGTAGGCCACGTTGTGGCCGAGCGCCGCTTCGAAGTCGGCCAGCACCCGCTTGTCGTCGCCGCTGACCCAGCGCGCGCTGCTGATGCTGGTGCCCTCGAACACGGCATCGACGCCGTACTCGTTGAGCAGGCGGCTGGCCACCACTTCGAACTGCAGCACGCCGACCGCGCCCAGCACCAGCTCACTGCCCTGCACCGGCTTGAACACCTGCACCGCGCCCTCCTCGCCCAGCTGCTGCAAGCCCTTGTGCAGCTGCTTGATCTTGAGCGGATTGCGGATCCGCACCGAGCGGAAGAAGTCCGGCGCGAAGTAAGGGATGCCGGTGAACTGCAGCATCTCGCCTTCCGAGAAGCTGTCGCCGATCTGCATATTCCCATGGTTCGGCAGGCCGATGATGTCGCCGGCGTAGGCTTCCTCGACCTGCTCGCGCGAGGACGCCATGAAGGTCACCACCGACGACACCTTGATCTCGCGCCCGAGCCGCAAATGCTTGACCTTCATGCCGCGCTCGAAGCGCCCCGAGCACACGCGCAGGAAGGCGATGCGGTCGCGGTGGGCCGGGTCCATATTCGCCTGGATCTTGAATACGAAGCCGGAGAACGCCTGCTCGCCCGGACCGACCACGCGCAGCGTGGCGTCGCGCGGGCGCGGGGCCGGCGCCCAGTCGACCAGCGCCGACAGGATCTCGCGCACGCCGAAGTTGTTGATCGCCGAGCCGAAGAACACAGGGGTCTGCACGCCCGCCAGGAACTGTTCGAGGTCGAACGGATGCGAGGCGCCGTGCACCAGCTCCACTTCCATTTTCAGCTGCTCGATCTCGAGCGGGAACATCTCGGACAGGCGCGGGTTGTCGATGCCCTTGACGATCTCGAAGGCGCCGTCGGCCTTTTCTTCGCCGGCCTTGAACAGCATGATCTCGTCGCGCAGCAGGTGGTACACGCCGCGGAAGTTCTTGCCCATGCCGATAGGCCAGGTCACCGGCGCGCACTGGATCTTGAGTACCGATTCGAGTTCGTCGAGCAGCTCGAGCGGATCGCGGGTTTCGCGGTCCATCTTGTTCATGAAGGTGACGATCGGGGTGTTGCGCATGCGGCAGACCGCCAGCAGCTTGATGGTCTGCGCCTCCACGCCCTTGGCCGCGTCGATCACCATCAGGGCCGAGTCGACCGCGGTCAGCACCCGGTAGGTGTCTTCCGAAAAGTCCTGGTGGCCCGGGGTGTCGAGCAGGTTGATCACGTGGTCGCGGTGCTCGAACTGCATCACCGACGAGGCCACCGAGATGCCGCGCTGCTTTTCGATCTCCATCCAGTCGGAGGTCGCGTGGCGGCCGCTCTTGCGCGCCTTGACCGTGCCGGCCATCTGGATCGCGCCCGAGAACAGCAGCAGCTTTTCGGTCAGCGTGGTCTTGCCGGCGTCCGGGTGCGAGATGATGCCGAAGGTGCGGCGGCGCGCCACTTCGCGCGCGATCGCCGCGGCCGGCCTGGTGGCCGGAACGTCAATGTTGTCGGTGTTGTCGGGCAATTCCGACGCGGAAATTTCGGTATCGTTGGCCATATTCGAGCCCATCGCTGGCCCTAGCAAGAAAACCCTCGATTTTACCGATTCCGCGCCTTTTCGTGTGAACTAGTTCTTGATCCGGCGCCAGCCCACCTTGCTTGCGCCGCGCGAGTGGGCCGCCGTCACGCCCGAGGTGATGGTGCTGCCGTCGGCGGTGGTGGTCACCATCTTCAGCGCGCCCGACGGCAGACGGATGATGATGAAGCCGACCGCCGCCGACGTCGTCGACAGGGTCTGGCCGGCCTGCTTGCTCGGATCGAGCGCGGCGCCGGTGCACACGTCGAGCTGGTACA